>Ga0233451_10003513_pt1 | contig 13598 bp, 10 predicted proteins | sample 011ome_29_FD_183052 | JGI IMG/M metagenome (GOLD analysis project Ga0233451, IMG submission 183052) | Coastal salt marsh microbial communities from the Groves Creek Marsh, Skidaway Island, Georgia - 011504CT (spades assembly) | ecosystem: Environmental > Aquatic > Marine > Intertidal zone >...
CCGGTGAAATTGACGTTCTGCGCCCCAAAGCCACCGACATTGCCATCCACCATCATGAAGATGTCCGGGTTGAAATCCACAAGAAAGCGGCCACCCAGGATCGGACTCGTGAAGGTTTGGCTGCTTGAATACTGGCGTTCGAGGTAACCCAGCGGCCCCGCCACCGTGACACTGTTATCGAGCCAGATCGTTCTCGCTCCGGCATAGAGATCCAGCCGATTGGGACGCTTCTTGCCATGCCAGCCCGGTATCTCGGCGGCCGTTGGACCAAACAGCCGATAGGTCAGGCCATAATCCATCAGGCCTAGTGAACTATCCAGTCCATTGGTCATGGTGCTGAAGCGCGGCTTAAGGGCCAGATCGACATAATTACCGTCGAGAAAAACCCCCATCCGTTCGTAATGAGCCTCTGCCCGCCCCATGAAACCGAGCGGAAAACGGCGCGATTTGCTGTTGATGTCGAGGAAGCTGGCATCAATGGAGCGACTGAAAGGCCCCACGTTGTAATTACCCGTTGCACCGGCCAGCCAGGTATAGACCGACAGGTTGAATCCCCAGGGAGACGCCGGGGTTTCGGCTGCGGCGGTTGGCGAGCTATTTAGGGTCTCGGCAGCGGCCGACTTTTTGGGCGGCGCGGCCGGGGCCGCGACCGAAGCAGCCAGGAGAAGGGACGATAAGGCAATTGGGCGCAAAAAACCCGACTTCATAGGATGATCCGTTAAATCGAAAAAATTTAGAAAATTAAAAGAAAGGCCAACGCTCATCGCTCGTTGGGTAAGCCGCTCCATTTTCCAAACGCGGACGAGAGATGGTAGGAAAAGTACGTTGAAGGCTTAAATCATCAGATTGGGAGGGGGTCATGCACTCTCATTGTGAATGCGTTGTCATTCGCCATTCTCTGCAACCAGTGCGCTCAGAGTCTCCATATCCAGCGCGTTAACAGCCAGCAAAATTCGATCAGAAAAAAGCGAATGCTCAGGTGAGCGCTGCTTCAGGCTTAAGGCCCAATGCTTGATTTCAGTCACTTGACCATTTTCGACCAAATCTCTGAGATCCCTTAACTCCCGCTCATTCAGGCTCACTCGATCCAGGAGGGTGTCCACATGGGCTACAGCGTGAACGTCACTCGACTGTGCGCCTTCTAATTGCTCCAGAGAGTCTTCTCGTGTTTCAGCTGTACCCGCAGCTGTCCAGGTCAGATCCAGCAAGTCGCCCATCTGCTTGAGCAGCAACCCATGGTTGAGGGGCCTCAGAAATTGAGCCGTGAACCGGTAGTGCGAAGGCCAATCGGGAGGGGGAGTGGGTGGTGATCCCGAGACCAGAAAGATTGGTAAACCCGGCCTTTCGCTAAAAACCGACTTCAACAACATCCATCCATCACCACCGTCCATAAACTGGTCCGTAATAACGAGATCCAGCTCAGTGAGCGTTTTTATCAAATTGCTTGCTGCCCGACCGCTATCACTTTCAATGACCCTGAAGCCTAAATCTTCCAGTAACTCGGCCAACAACGTGCGATGCTTCATATTATCATCCACGACCAAGACCGTCCGCTTGGGACCGAGATAGCTTACCGCCTCCAATCCATCGGGGGATTCCGGCGCTATTTTCACAGGAGAATTGACCACCTTGGCCACGATCGAGAAGCGAAAGCAGGCACCCTGGCCAGGGTCGCTTTCCACGGAAAGGTGCCCCCCCATGAGTTCCACCAGTTGTCTAGCGATGCAAAGCCCAAGGCCGGCACCCTCGCTATGCCTGATTCCCGTGGCTTGAATCCGAACGAAGGGGTAGAAAATCCTCTCCAGGTTTTCAGAGGCAATCCCCTCACCCGTATCGGAAACCGCAAAATCCAGGCGGACCTGATCTCCAGGCATCGAAGTAATTTTCAAATCCAGCGTGATACTGCCATGCAGCGTATGTCGGCAGGCGTTGGAGATGAGGTTATCCAGAACGCGTCTCAGAGGATCGGCATCCATATGGAGGACCAGGCCTTCAACATCCGGGGAGTCCGGACTTCGTCTGAAAAAAAAACGATTGTTATTTTGAGCAGCAAGCAGTCTTGCCGACCGTTCAGTTCCCCGTAGAAAGGGTTCCAGAAGGATGGGTTCCGGGAGGAAGCGTATTACGCCCGCTAGGCCACGAGAGTAATCGAGAATATGGTCAATCATACGCAGCAATTGGCGGCCGCTATCAAATATGTTCGAGAGTCGCTCCGCAGATGCAGCGTTTTGTCCCGAGCGAGCCAACAACTGGCTGTTTCCGAGAATCGAATCCAGTGGACTCCTCAACTCATGACTCATTTGCGCCAGGAACGACACCTTTGTCATGTTCTCCATGCGGGCTTGAGATAGATCCAAAACCAACTGGCGTGTTCTATCCACCAGTCCTAGGAGAATAACCGGCATGGTCAGCAACATTGACCAAGGACCAATATTGGCCATCTCGGGAAACCAGGACAGTTGGCCAGTGCTTACCAGGAAGCGAAGCACCGAAAGAATGAGGTAAATCAGCAGTGCGGCTAACAGCGTGCCGGCATTTTTGTCACCCTCTCGCCAAGAGAGAAAAGAAATCAGCGTAGCAAACATGACGGTAAGAACCAGGGAAACACTCCAGACCCTAGCAGCCATGTAATCGATCATGACGGCATAGATCAAGGCCAAAACCGTTAGAAGCACGGAGGCCTTGAAACAGAAGTCAACGCTACGGTGACTGGAACGATTGGGTAGAAAATTTCGCATGAAAGCGTAATAACCCAGTACGAATACCAGAGTGCCGACAGGGATGACCTCTGGTGGAACTCCAAGATCGATGGGCCACAAAAACCGCTGAAGGATGCCAGTCGTCAGGCTGACGTTCGAGAGTGCCCCAGTCAACGCTATTGCAAAAAACACATAGGCCCTTTGCCGGGTCATGAAAAACATCAGCAATGAGAACAGCACCGTTACAAAAACACCGCCTATGGCCATTACAGCCCAAAAAAGGGAGCTTTTGTGGTGATGCATATAGTTCGCGGGGCGCCAAACCGTTGTGGACAGTTCGATGGCACTCTCAACCAGACTGTCCTAGTGCTGTAAGCCGCCACGGTAACTGGCAATACCCCCCACTCACGTTCGACTTCCCCCCGATCGCGCAATGGGGTCGTTATCCCGACATCCTGACGTGCCCAGCCGTTGGCACCTTGAGAGTACAGACTGATCTCCGTCAACCGCGGGTAACCAACGCTGATCCAACGTTCCACGGCTGCTGGACCCGGGTTTGCCAGACTGAAGCGCAACCAGAAGGCGCGCCGATCAAAACCGCGACTGGTTTTTTCGCCAGCGAGCGGTTGCCAGTGGCAGTCAGTACCGCTGGCAGTTTCAATAGATGCTGATATAGGCAACAGGCACCAATCGATCACTGGTTGTGCTGACGAGTGAGCGGCGGTCAAAACATTGAGACTGTTTGGGAGACATGAGTCGCTCAAAAGCAGACCCCACAAGCACCAAAACAGCGACCAGAATCTCTTCATATGTATTGATGGGGCACGCATGGGCATTACATCCTAAGTAGGATCCGCCTCATCTGGCCCAATTTTGCGTTGACGGAGTTCACCGGGCGCAAAGCCATAGCGCAGTCGGAAAGCTCTGGTGAAATTCGCCGGGGTTGAATAACCCAGATGGTCACTTATGGTGGATAGCATCGAAACCGATCGTGTGACCAGCAAGTACGCTTGTCGTAGGCGTTCTTCACGAAGCCAGCCATAAACCGGCTGACCACACAGCGATTGAAAGGCCTCATTAAGTCGTCGCCGGTTCGTGCCGAACAGGCGAGACAACTCGTCCAGCCCCGGGGGTTGGTCAATAGTGTCCCGTAACAGCCGTTGAACCTCTGTCACCAGGTGCTCATCACTGGAGCAACTGCTCTCGGGAAAGTGCTCAACATTCTGGTGTAGATGGCAGGGACGGAGCAAATGAACACCCACACGGGCAAGTACTTCCTGATCCTCAAATGGTTTGCCAATGTAGTCGACCCCGCCTGCGGCGAAGCCCTCAAGTCGTTCGGCCAGATCGTTGGCAGCTGTCAGGAAAATCACAGGAATCGACTGAGTCAGACGATTCTCCTTAAGCCGCCTGCACAGCTCGAAGCCATCCATGCCGGGCAACCTGACGTCCAGTAAAACCAGCCCAGGCCGCAAACGCAAAGCCTGTTGGTAACCGCGCAAGCCATCCAAAGCGACACTGATGCTGAGGTCACGCAAGGTCATCATTTCCATCAGTAACTGAAGATCAGTCACGGAGTCGTCAACCAGAAGCACATCGGTACGTGGTGTTCTCTGGGACTCGCCGGTGGAGGATGAATAATTCATGCGCAGAGTGTACTGAGCTGAAACTGAGCCATCCAGATGGGAAAAAATGCAACCGGCCGGAAAAAGTGCGGCGAAGAATAGTCAATGTGCACCCATGAATACACTGCGGAGTGGCCTGAAATCTAGAATTCAACCGTGAATTTTGAGGTGAGCTAGTCGTAAAAATCTCGACTAGAGCTTGAAACATGTGACTGGTTTGACGACGGAGGTTGCCTGGCCCGGTGGGCTGGAGGTCGAAACACAAACCAAGTGACGGAATGACGCAAAAGGATGAATCAGGAGATCGTATGTATTCAAGAACAATCCACTATTTAGTGGCGGTTGCCATCTCGTTATGGCTGTCAGGATGCGAGCCACACAATGAGAAAGTTAAGGGTGAATGTGTAAACAGCACGGATAGTACTGCGAAAATTCAGGTTGTATATGGATCCTTTCTGCCTGCAGAATCATCACCTGATTCAACGTTGACTTATACATACTCTGAGGACAAAACAGGTCTTGTGACTGAAAATACATGCAAGAAAGATAGCAATAAGATATTTGCCGGATTAAGCGGTTCAGGCTTTCCAACTAAAATGTATTCAGAAGCAACAGACAGCGTAAAGTATGCGGGCTGTCAGTATGCCTTTTCTGCGCCACATCAATGTGAGGGCGGTACAGTAATAGCCACGGCCGTGGATATACCTGAGTACGATGCAGCACTCTCAGACCTTACGCTTAGTAGCGGGAATTTAACGCCAGGATTCACGGTTGTTAATAAGAACTATACAGTTACAGTTCCCTATGCCACCAGCATAATCAAAGTGACGCCTACGGTCCGAACCAGTGGCGCCACTGTCAAGGTGAAAGGTCAGGTGGTAAGTAGTGGTTCAGCTTCTTCCAATATAAATCTTTCAGTCGGATCCAATTCGATCCCACTGGAGGTAACATCAAGTAATGGTGAGAAGACGTATTCTTATTTATTATCTGTAACCCGATCGCAATCTAGCAATGCGAACTTGTACTATATTTTTGGCACGAGTCTGCTTTCACCAGCCTTCAATAGTGATGTTTTAAGCTATTCTATGACCTTACCGGAAAGTACTGACAAGGTAAGTATAAGATTGTATGCGGTTCTTAAGAGCGGCTCTGCTGAAGTTACACTGGCAGACATTCCTATTCCATACAATAAGTATGTTGACTTTTATCAGATTGATAACCATCCTGTCAGGATAGGAGAAAATATCCTGAACTTCCTGGTAACTGCACCGGACGGGGTCACGACAAAAACCTACACAATCAATGTGATTCGTGGACATGCACTATCGGCAGATGCAAACTTGTCTGGGCTTAATTTGAGTGAGGGTAACTTGTCACCCGTTTTCTCATCAGCGGTAACCAGTTATAGCGTAACAGTGCCAAATACCGTGACGAATATTCAGGTGACACCGACGGTTAGCGAGTCACACGCCACGGTCACAGTTAACGGCACTGCAACCTCATCGGGGAGTGCGTCGTCCCCCATTAGTCTTGTAGTCGGCTCAAACAGCATACCCATTGTTGTAACGGCCGAGAATGGCACATCAACAAAAACCTATACGGTCAACGTAACTCGCAAAAGCCCCATTTCATCCAGCGCATATCTGTCAAATCTGGTATCCAGTTCAGGTTCATTGACTCCAACATTTAACTCGAGGACCTATGAGTACAATTTGTCAATATCCAGAAGTAATTTCGTGATTTTTACTCCAACGGCGGAGAGTCCGAATGCTACCATCAGGGTCAATGGTCAGATCACTGGTTCTGGGCAAGAATCCCAGCCTATCCCACTTTACCAAAATGAATGGAATACGGTAGGTATATTAGTAACTCCGGAAGAAGCAGGTGATACAAGACATTATGTTATTCGTGTTTATTGGGACGGGAGCATTAGAAGATGAAAGTTTTAAAAACATCCAGCGCGCTGTGTATAATTACAGTATTTTTGCCGGTCCTTTGTTTAGCAGATATTACTATCAATGCTTCTCAAAATAACTCGAATAGCGGCATAACATCCAGCATTGAAATAACTGGGGGATTAGATACCAGCACCTTGACCATCAAAGATATTGCTCCTCTTGCCGACACCGAGCGAGGTTCCGGAATTGGCGTTGGTCTTTATCCCAGTAGCTCACTCAGTGTTGGAGGCATCTATACCACACCGGATTTCGCATATGTTATCTCCTACTTTGGAATTGGCTCGGCAGATTCTCAACTTCTGACCTCCTCAGCCAACCCAGTACCCGCCAGCGTTGCTACTGCGACCGAAGGGAATACAGGTTTTGGAATTGACAATCAGTTTATTTATTTACCTTCATCCTATGTGAGTGGTAGCCCTCTTGATATTAACCTGACATTTTCAGGAAAGAGCTTGGCCGATCTTGGATTAAGTGCCGGTACACGCACTTGGACAGTGGGCAATAATCAGGTGACGATTAACGTATCCGGGCTGGTCGTGCCGCCAGCACTGGCGGTATCCCAAACTGTCCCCGGCAGTAGCGTGGTTGGACAACCGGTTCAATTGTCGATGACCGGGGGTTATTCGGGTGGCGCCATCAGCTATTCGGCTATTGCTTTCCCATCCGGCAGTTCTGGCTTAACCTGCTCGATCAATGGAAATGTCCTGACCGCAACGGGTGGTCCAGGAATCTGCCGAATTATTGCCAATCAGGCGGCCAATTCGTCCTATACTGCTTCAAACACGCTTTTTAATATTGCGGTTTCCGTAACTCCGGCACCTAATCCAATCCCGACTCTCGCTGCATGGTCTCAGTTAGCGATGATGAGCCTTTTACTTGCAGGCGTGGGACTATTCGGGCGCAGGCTTAATGGGCGGCAGTAATCGATTCTGTTCTATTAAGGTTCTAATAAGGCCACGCGGCCAATCGCAACCTGACATGCATTGACCGAACAGCGTGCCTGACCTTCGAGATGATTGGGCCCAGCTCTGAAGTGCTGGGCTTCAACGGGCAGGGTGATTCCCGAGCCCTTGTCCTTCAACGGAGGGTCGCTTGGGGAGAAAAGATGTTTTTCCAGTCCTTCTGCTCGCTGACCAGAACCCAGCCGTGCTTTGGCGCTTCGTCGAGTCCCCGGTCCAGTTTTCCAAAGTGGGATTGACGATCATAGGCGGCTTCCCGCTCCGCATCGTCATGATGCACGATTACTCCCAGACCGGGATGGGGGCCGGCAGTCGTCCATTCCAGCATCTCGAAGTCGCCGTCCGAGTTACCGAACGCTGCAATCGGGCGTCGTCCGATGAGTTGATGGATGCCGGCGGGTTTGCCCGCCTTGTCATCGATGAAATCCATCTCGGGTAGCCGGATGAGTTCCGGCTTGCCGCTCTCGTTCGTATACTTGACCTTGATCCGGCTGCCGATGACCTGTTCGGGCGGAATGCCGTAGACCTTTTCCACCCAGGGACGCATGAAATCGACGCCGCCGCCTGAGACGATATAGGTCTTGAAACCGTTCGCTCGGAGATAGGACAGGACCTCCAGCATAGGCTGATAGACCAGTTCGGTGTAAGGGCGGTTGTACTTGGGATGGCGCGTCGTGGCTAGCCAGTCACGGACGATAGCGTCGAACGACTCAGTAGTCATGCCGGCATGGCTGGCCATGATCAGCTCAACCAGCCCATGCATGCCGGACGCATGCAGAGCGGCCAGATCGCCCTCCAGCACAGCCTTGAAAGGAGGCGTGATTTTCCATTCCGGATGTTCAGGCGCCAGCTGGCGGACACGGTCCAGGGCAAACGCCAGCTGGACGTACATCGGCTGTTCCGACCAAAGCGTGCCATCGTTATCGAAGACGGCAATGCGCTCAGCGGGTGGCACATAATCCGGCCCACCCTTTTTCGTCACCTTGGCAACAAATCCGACCAGTGCCTCCCTTGCGGGGCCTTTGTTCCAGGAGGGCAGCGGATCGGCTGCTTCAACCACAGCAACACGCACCATTGCCAGCAGAAAGACCAGAGCCAGACCGGCTCCCCGGTTCAGGTGATGTTTCATGAGCTTCTTCCTACCATTCAAACATTGATCTGCCCGGGGTATTTTCGGACCGGGGCTATTCACCGGAGCAGCCACTTGAAAAGCCAGGCTTGAATGCCCCGACCATAGGGTGGGTACATAAGCTTCATCGAATTCAGTCGACCTTTGATAAGGACCGACTTGGCCTTTGACATCGTCAGGAAGCCTTCATGAGCATGGTAATGGCCCATGCCTGAGGGCCCGATGCCGCCAAAAGGCAGATCGTCGACGCCGACCTGAAGCAGGGCTTCGTTGATCGCCATTGACCCGGCGTGGGTCCGGGTCATGACCCGTTCCTGCAAGGCTTTGTCATAGGTGAACAGGTACAGCGCCAGGGGTCGAGGTCGCTGTCGGACATAATCCAGCGCCTGCCCTATCGAGTCGTAAGGGATGACCGGCAAAATCGGCCCAAACAATTCCTCCTGCATCAGCGTCATCTCGTCGGTCACTTCCGTGACCAGGTGTGTCGCCATCCGGAAGCTGCCGTCGGTAATCGCCTCGTCGCTGACCTTGCGAATCACCGCGCCTTTTTCCTCGGCATCCTTCAGCCAGCTTTGCAGTCGCTGGTAGTGGCGTTCGTTGATGACGCTGGTGACATCGGGGTTACCGTTCAGCGTGGGGTACAGCTGCCGGAAGGTGTCGACGTAAGCGTCAAGTAAGGCTGCCATCTTGCCGCGCGGTACCAGCAGATAATCGGGCGCCACACAGGTCTGGCCGGCATTGAATGATTTGGCGAATACCAGCCGCTCGATGATATCGGCCAGCGGAATATCATCGGCAATGATGGCCGGCGATTTGCCGCCCAACTCCAGCGTCACCGGTGTCAGATTATTCGCCGCCGCGCGCATCACATGGCGCCCGACAGGTATGGAACCGGTAAACAGCAGGTGATCGAAGGGTAGTTCTGAAAAGGCTTTGGCAATATCCGCCTCGCCGGTAATCACGGCGACGTGGTTTTCCGGAAAACCCTCCCGCAGCAGGTCCGCCAGCACCTCGGCGGTGCGTGGGGTGAACTCGGACATCTTGATCAGCGCCCGGTTGCCGGCCGCCAGCGCCGCAATCAGCGGCTCTATCGCCAGATTCACCGGATAATTGAATGGCACCATGATGCCGACCACGCCCAGCGGCTGGAAGATCACCCGGGCGCTGGCCGGTTTGAATTGCAGACTCACATGGCGCCGGCTCGGGCGCATCCAGCCCTTCAGTTGTTTCAGGACGTAGCCGATCTGCTCCATGCTGGGAATGACTTCCGCGATCAGCGTCTCTGTGGTGGAGCGCGCCGTGAAGTCGGCGTTGATTGCCTGGGCGATGGCGTCCTTGTGTTTCAGCAATAGTGCTCTGAGCGTCAGCAGGTGTTGACGGCGAGCCTCAAACGACGGCATGGGATCCTTTGCAAACGCCTCCTGTTGCTGGCTGAACAACTGGTTGAGCCGAAGCCGTTCCGCGCTGGAATCCTGGATTTCAGGAAGTGGAGGCGAGATTGTGCTCATGTCGGAACCCCAATGGTCGCAAACAGCCGATTATTCATCTTCCCGGGTGTACACCCAGTAGGCAATGGGAACCAGCGCCAGTTCGGCAAGGATGTAGAAGATCAGCAGTGATGAAGACGGCACACCCTCGGCCATCAGACTGATGAAGCGGCCGCTGACCAGACCGCCGGCAAACAGCCCGGCCACCAATACCGCGACATTTCGTAAGGGCGCATGAAACGCCGCATATAGCCAGAACCCCCCCAGCGCGATGTAAAGCCCCATAACTGCCCGCAAAATATGGGCAATATTGTCATCCAACTCCGAAATACCCAGAAAGGTCTGCCCGAACCACTGCGGACTGACGCCATAGAGCAGGGCAATGACGGTAACCATGGCGAAGGCGACAATCAGGAAGGTTTTTTTGATATTCATCGTGTTTGAGTCCGGCTTGTTGGGTGGGGTGAACAGGGATCAGTCCCCGATGAGTTCTGATTCAATGATCCTGATGCCAGGTTCCGGTTCAAGGCAGGCGCCCAGCAGCGACCGCGCGACCGATTCGGTAGAGACGGCGTGATAGCGTCGGGGCAACAGGGAAGACAGGTGCTTGCCGAGGAAGAGTCCAAAAGACTCCAGTGGGCGATTTTGTGAGCGCGGGCCGCCGATCAGCAGGGCTGGCCGGATCAGGACCAGCGCAGCGAAATCCAGATTGCAGAGATCACGCTCCGTCTCTCCTTTGGTGCGCAAGTAGAAAACCCGCGATTTCGAGCTGGCGCCCAGTGAGGACACTAGGCCGAAGACCGGGGTGCCGGCTTGCCGGGCCATTTGCGCCGCAGTAAGAACGTAGTCGTGATCGACCCGGTAAAAACCGGCTTTCGATTTGGCCTGTCTTAGCGTCGTGCCCAGTGCGCAACAGATGAAATCTGCCCTCCACCAGTAGGCATCGGCGGGCAAGGCCTCAAAATCGACGATGGGATTGTCCAGTTTGGGGTGGGTGGGAAGCGGTCGCCGGCTGGGCGCCACGACCCTGGAAATTTGCGGATTGGCTAAAGCCTGGGCCAGCAGGGACTGCCCGACTTGGCCGGTTGCGCCCAAAATCAGAGCAGTTTTCACAATGTGCTATCCCGGTATTTAAAGAGCGGGCGATCCTCCCGGCTTCGATAGCCGACGAGGGTCGCCCTTGAGCGGAGGTCGCCTAGTTGCCGCTGGGGTGACCCTTGGTCACCGCTTCCATCACGTTGTCGAGATTGAAGCTGCCCGGCTTCTGGCGTGGCGGAAACTCCTTGAAGCTCTGCAGCCATTGCCCGACATAGCCCGCCGCCGGCGCGATCATGAACATGTGCTCGACGAACCAACGGTCATAATCCATCCCGATATCCTGCGCCAGCTCAAAGGGGTCCATGCGCAGGTTCGTCAGGAAGGGCGCACGCAATTTCTCGAAAGGCTCCAGCCAAACATGCAGCCCGTGGGCATTCTGCTTGAGGAAGGTGGCTTTCCAGTCGCCATAGCGCAATGCGGCCACGCTGCCGTCATCCGTCCAGTAGATAAATTCCTTGCGTGGCCAGGCACCTTCGCCTTTCAGTGCAGGCAACAGGTTGTAGCCATCCAGGTGAACCTTGTATTTATCACCGCCAATTTTCTTACCTTTTTTCAGGTCTTCAACCACGGTGGTGTCGCCGACAGCGGCCAACAGTGTGGGAACCATATCTTCGTGTGCCCCGACATCGTTGATGACCGTACCGGGCTTGATGACGCCGGGCCAGCGAATCACGGTCGGTACGCGATAACCGCCTTCCCACTGGGTGTTCTTCTCGCCGCGGAACATGGTGGTGCCGCCATCCGGCCAGGAGAAAGATTCCGAGCCATTGTCGGTGGAATACATGACGATGGTGTTGTTATCCAGTCCCAGCTCTTTCAGTTTGTCGAGCAGCTGACCGACGTGGCCATCATGCTCGACCATCCCATCCGCGTAAGTGCCGTAAGGCGTCTTGCCCTTCGATTCCGGCTTGAGGTGGGTAAAGATGTGCATGCGGGTGGAGTTCCACCAGAGGAAGAATGGCTTGTCTGCCTTCTTGGCCCGGTCCATGAAATCCAGCGCGGCCACGGTGACTTCGTCATCCACCGTCTCCATGCGCTTCTTGGTCAGCGGTCCGGTATCTTCGATCCGGCCATCGGCAAAGCTGCGGATCACGCCGCGCGGGCCGAATTTCTTCTTCATTTCCGGATCCTTGAAATAGTCCGGGTGCTCTGGTTCCTCTTCCGCATTCAGGTGGTAGAGGTTGCCGAAGAATTCGTCGAAACCATGGGCGGTCGGCAGCATGTCATCGCGGTCCCCAAGATGGTTTTTGCCGAACTGTCCGGTCATGTAACCCTGAGCCTTGAGGAGAGTGGCCAGCGTCGGATCTTCCTTCTTCATGCCTTCGGGTGCGCCCGGCAAACCGACCTTGGTCAGTCCGGTGCGTATGGGCGACTGGCCGGTGATAAAGGCCGCACGCCCGGCGGTGCAGCTTTGCTGACCATACCAGTCGGTGAACTTGGCGCCTTCCTGGGCGATGCGGTCGATATTCGGGGTTTTGTAACCCATCATGCCCATGTTGTAAGCGCTGACGTTGAACTGGCCGATGTCATCGCCCCAGATCACCAGGATATTGGGTTTGTCCGAGGCGGCGTTGACGATCATGGGGACCGCCAAGGCCAGCCCCAGCAGCCAGAGTCGGCCAGTGGTCGTGGTTGTTTTCATGAGTGAAGGATCTCCTTATGCAATGGATCGGTCAGTAATAGAGCAAAGTCAGGTGGCATTATAAGAGGAAAGCCAAGCCTCAAAAGCTTGCTTGTAAACCAATGGCGACATTAGTGTTCAGGACTGAACCTGAACTGACATTCTCGGAGCGCCGGGAATGCTGAACACCGCCGTAGAGCTTGGAGCTTTCCGTCATCCGGTAAATCATCAAGGCCTCGCCCTGCCAGACAGTCTCGATCGCTCCATAGCGCTCATCGGCCTCGATGGAACTGGTCCAGCGGTTGCGCTCGTAATGCAGGCCGGCAATGAGCGATACATCCTCCGGCAATTCGATTTCAAGTTCGGTGGAGGCATAGTTATTGTTATACGAGACATCATCCGCCAATTCGGGCTGTTCCTGACCTTGCGCCGTGCCACGCTCGAAGTGATAGCCCACTAGCAGCTTCACCGGTTCGGCAACACGCCATTCAAGATGCGGCCCCAGCGTCCACAGGTTCAGATTGCGCTGGGCAAACTTGTCGGCATAGCGACGGGTGCCGAAGCGGCCCAGCAAGCGCAGGTTCAAATCCTCCATAATCGCCTGAGTCATCCGCAACGAGCCGATCTGGCTGGTGACGCGCTCGGCGGCCAGATCGACCGGCTCTTCCGTCCCCTCATGCAGCCCCATCGCTTCACCTTCACTTGCGGCATGCGGCATACGAACTTCGTTCTCGCCCAGATACATGTCCGGAGCAATGTAGTAGCGGAACACCAACGAGGTTTTTGGTGAAAAATCCTGCGTGGCCTGGAAGCGAAAGGTGCCCTGGTTATAGTTCGTCTTGTTGAAGAACACGAAACCTTGCCCCTGCACATCGAAGGTACTGGTGCCGTAGGTTGAATTGAAGGAGCGTGCCAAGTTGACCATCGGCTCGAAGACCCCGTCGGCGCCCTGCCCGGTCAAGCGGTTATCCAGCGCCGGCTGGGTTGGATCGCCGTCCAGCGTCAACCGCCGGGTAGCAGAG
>Ga0233451_10003522_pt1 | contig 13577 bp, 11 predicted proteins | sample 011ome_29_FD_183052 | JGI IMG/M metagenome (GOLD analysis project Ga0233451, IMG submission 183052) | Coastal salt marsh microbial communities from the Groves Creek Marsh, Skidaway Island, Georgia - 011504CT (spades assembly) | ecosystem: Environmental > Aquatic > Marine > Intertidal zone >...
AGAAACCGGGCGTACCACGGGCCAGAATGTCGGCCTTGATGTCCGGTGCAACCGGCACTTTGCGCATGTGGACTTTGATGATTTCTTCACGACCGCGAATATCCGGCAGCGGCACCACCACCTGGCGGTCGAAACGACCGGGGCGCAGCAGCGCCGGGTCCAGAATGTCCGGACGGTTAGTGGCCGCAATGACGATGACGCCCTGGCTGCCTTCAAAACCATCCATCTCAACCAGCATCTGGTTCAGGGTTTGTTCGCGTTCGTCGTTACCACCGCCCAGACCGGCGCCACGGTGACGACCGACGGCATCGATTTCATCGATAAAGATGATGCAGGGCGATTGTTTCTTGGCCTGTTCGAACATGTCGCGCACGCGGGCAGCGCCCACGCCGACAAACATTTCGACGAAGTCTGAACCGGAGATCGAGAAGAACGGGACTTTGGCTTCACCGGCAATGGCTTTAGCGAGCAGGGTCTTACCCGTACCCGGGCTACCGACCATGAGCACACCGCGCGGAATGCGACCGCCCAGTTTTTGGAACTTGGTCGGGTCTTTCAAAAAGTCGACCAGCTCCTGCACTTCTTCTTTGGCTTCATCACAGCCCGCCACATCAGCAAACGTGACCGTATTCTGCGCCTGATCGGTCATGCGCGCTTTGCTCTTGCCGAACGAGAACGGACTATTGCCTTTGCCGCCGCCCCCTTGCATCTGACGCATGAAGAAAATCCACACGCCAATCAGCAGCAGCATCGGGAACCAGCTGACGAAGATGTTCATCAGCATCGAAGGTTCTTCTTCTGGCTTGGCTTCAATCTTGACGCCGCTCTTGAGCAGGTCTGACACCAGCCACAGATCTGGCGGTGCGTAAGACGTAACCTTTTTGCCATCAGTCGTGGTGGCCTTCAGCGTGCGGCCTTCCATGACGACTTTGCTGATCTTGCCCTCTTTCACCTCTTCGATGAATTGAGAGTATTCAACCGAGTTCTGAGCGGTCTGCTTGTTGTTGAACTGGTTAAATACCGTCATCAGTACAAGACCAATCACGACCCAGATGGCAACGTTTCGAAAGAGATTGTTATTCACGATGGCTTTCTGCCTTAATCAAACTGATGACTTATTCTACCTGAGCCGAAGAGCGCGCTCTACATACCGTTACTTTAACCCCTGGCCCAACAGATACAGCTCACTACTGCGTCCACGTGATGCTTCGGGCTTGCGCGTGACGACTTTGCGGAAAACCTTGCGCATCGCGTTGATGTATTCGGTAAAACCTGAGCCCTGAAAGACTTTGACCAGGAAAGACCCCTGCGGTTGCAGGTGATTCGCGGCAAAATCCAGTGCCAGTTCCGCCAGATGAACAGAACGTGCCTGATCAGACAGCGGAATACCTGACATATTGGGGGCCATATCCGAAAGCACAAGGTCTACTTTGGCGCCGTGGAGCATTTCTTCCACTTGTTTGAGTACCGACTCCTCGTGAAAGTCCCCTTGCAGAAACTCGACGCCGGGCAGCATCGGGTCGAGCGGCAGCAGATCCAGGCCGATGACCCGGCCGGTGGTGCCCAGCCGTTTACGAGCCACCTGCGACCAGCCGCCGGGCGTACAGCCCAGATCAACCACGATAGCGCCTTTACGGATGAGCTTGTCTTTGTCGTCGACTTCCATGAGCTTAAAGGCCGCGCGCGAGCGCCAGCCCTCTGCCTTGGCGCGTTGCACCCAGGGGTCATTGACGTGCTCGCGCATCCACGCCCTGCTGGTCTTTGTTCTTGCCATACTTTCTGCCTGCTGTCTCTTGATTGAGTTCGCTGTTCTATTCGTGGCTGGCGTACAATGCCAGCCGTGTATTATCCGTGTTTAATGCTTTGAGTTCACTTATGACCCTTGATCGTATCGCCCAATTGATTGCCGATGAGACTGCCGAAGCCCCTGTTCCGGGTGAATTGGCGATTAGCACCACCGAGCGTCGTGCGCTCAAGGCTGAGGCGCATAGCCTGAATCCTGTTGTGACGATTGCCGACAATGGCTTGTCGGAAACGGTCCTCAAGGAAATCAGCCATTCTCTTGATCGCCATGGTCTGATCAAGATCCGAGTGGTCAGTGATGAACGTGACACGCGGGAAGCCTACCTGGCCGAGATCTGTCGCACGCTTAATGCGGCGGCGATTCAGCATATCGGCAAATTGCTGGTGGTTTGGCGCCCCAAGGTGGAAGTGAAGGTCGATAAATCCGGTAAGGCGACGGGCCGCCGTAAGGCACCCCGCCAGCTCAAGCGCAGCTTCCAGAACAACTGATCAGGATTGATCAGACGTAGCGAACATCGATCATTTCGTATTCGCGCTGCCCACCGGGCGTTTGCACTTGCACCACATCACCGGCAAATTTGCCGATCAGTGCACGCGCCAGCGGTGAGGCAAAAGATACTTTGCCCTGTTTGATATCGGCTTCGTCTTCACCGACGATCTGATAAGTTACCGCCTGGCCCGAATCGGCATCTTCCAGATCAACGGTTGCGCCGAACACACAACGGCCATCGGCGTCGGTGCTGGACGGATCAATAATCTGGGCGTGGCTGAGCTTGCTCTCAACCTCCTGGATGCGGCCTTCGATAAAGCCCTGCTTTTCTTTGGCAGCGTCGTATTCGGCGTTTTCCGAAAGATCGCCGTGCGCCCGCGCCTCGGCAATCGCTTCGATCACCGCCGGGCGTTCAATGGTCTTCAGACGATGCAGCTCTTCTTTAAGCAAAGCCGCACCATGCACCGTAAGTGGAATCTTGTTCATGGCAGTCAACGGTAAAATTAGTTCAGCTGCGCATGCAGTGACTGAATGGCATAGACCTTCAATGCATCGCCCGACAGAATGCCGGCGACAGCGGCTTCGGCGCCCCAGATGGTGGTGAACATGGTCACGCGCGCCATCAGACCGGAGGTTCGGATCGAACGCGAGTCATTAATGGCGTGGCGTTTTTCTTCCACGGTGTTGATGATCAAGGCAATTTCATTGTTCTTGATGGCATCGACCACGTGCGGGCGACCTTCGGTGACTTTGTTCACGCGCTGCACCGGGATACCAGCTTCTTCAATGGCTTTGGCCGTACCACGCGTGGCAATCAGCTGATAACCGGCCAGATGCAGCTGGCGAGCCATTTCAACGGCCTTGGTCTTGTCGCTGTCTTTAACCGACAGGAAGACCTTGCCGCTCTTCGGCAGAATGACGCTGCTGGCCATTTGTGCTTTGACAAACGCTTCGGGGAAGGTCTTGCCAACGCCCATGACTTCACCGGTGGACTTCATTTCCGGTCCGAGGATCGTATCCACACCCGGGAACTTGGCAAACGGGAAGACGGCTTCTTTCACCGAGTAATACGGCGGCACGACTTCTTTAGTCACGCCTTGCGAGGCCAGCGATTGGCCCGCCATACAACGGGCGGCAATCTTAGCCAGTTGCAGACCGGTGGCCTTGGAAACAAACGGCACGGTACGCGAGGCCCGTGGGTTCACTTCCAGCACATAGACTTCGTCGTCTTTAATGGCGAACTGGACGTTCATCAGACCGCACACATTAAGTGCCTTGGCCATGGCCTTGGTCTGACGACGTAGTTCTTCCTGAACGGCCTTGCCCAGCGAGTATGGTGGCAACGAACACGCCGAGTCACCGGAGTGCACGCCCGCCTGTTCAATGTGTTCCATCACACCACCGATGATGACTTCGTCACCATCCGACAGCGCATCGACGTCCACTTCGCAGGCGTCGTTGAGGAAGCGATCCAGCAATACCGGCGAATCATTGGAAACCTTAACGGCCTCGCGCATGTAGCGCTCCAGGTCCTTCTGCTCGTGCACGATTTCCATGGCACGACCACCCAGCACATACGACGGACGAACCACTAGCGGATAACCGATTTCTTCGGCCATACGCAGGGCTTCTTCTTCGGTGCGCGCCGTACGGTTCGGCGGTTGCTTCAGGCCCAGATCGTGTAGCAGCTTCTGGAAGCGCTCACGGTCTTCGGCGGCATCAATCATGTCGGGCGAGGTGCCGATAATCGGCACGCCGTTGGCCTCAAGGGCCAGCGCCAGCTTCAATGGGGTCTGGCCGCCGTATTGCACGATCACGCCAACCGGCTTTTCAATGGCCACGATTTCCAGCACATCTTCCAGCGTCAGCGGCTCAAAATACAGGCGGTCCGAGGTGTCGTAGTCGGTCGATACGGTTTCCGGATTACAGTTGACCATGATGGTCTCGTAACCGTCTTCGCGCATCGCCATGGCGGCGTGCACGCAGCAGTAATCGAATTCAATCCCTTGACCGATACGGTTCGGGCCACCGCCCAATACCATGATCTTTTTCTTATCGGTCGGGTTGGCTTCGCACTCGTCTTCATAAGTCGAGTACATATAAGCGGTGTTGGTGGCGAATTCGGCGGCACAGGTATCCACGCGCTTGTAAACCGGACGCACACCCAGGGCATGGCGGCGCTCGCGCACGGCCTGCTCGGTGGTCTTGGTCAGATAAGCCAGACGGCGATCCGAGAAGCCCTTGCGCTTGAGGAAGCGTAGTTCATCGGCACTGATGCTATCGAAGGCACGCTGCTCAACGGTGAGCTCCAGATCTACGATTTCCTTGATCTGCACCAGGAACCACGGGTCAATCTTGGTCAGTTCGAACACACGTTCGACCGTCATGCCGACGCCAAACGCATCGGCCACGTACCAGAGGCGATCTGGCGTGGCATTGGCCAGCTGCTCGTCGATGGTTTCAGGATCAACCGTCTTGAGATTAAAGCCATCGACGCCCACTTCCAGGCCGCGCAGTGCTTTTTGCAGCGATTCCTGGAAGGTACGGCCGATAGCCATGACCTCACCCACCGACTTCATTTGCGTCGTCAGGCGGTTATCCGCCATCGGGAATTTTTCGAAGGCAAAACGCGGCACTTTGGTGACGACGTAATCAATCGATGGCTCGAACGAGGCCGGGGTTTTGCCGCCGGTAATTTCGTTGGCCAGCTCATCGAGCGTGTAGCCCACGGCCAGCTTGGCAGCCACCTTGGCAATCGGGAAGCCCGTTGCTTTAGAGGCCAATGCCGACGAACGCGACACACGCGGATTCATTTCAATCACGACCATGCGGCCGTCGTCCGGGTTGATTGAGAACTGGACGTTCGAACCGCCGGTATCGACGCCGATTTCACGCAACACAGCGATTGAGGCATCGCGCAGGATCTGATATTCCTTGTCGGTCAGCGTCTGGGCGGGTGCCACGGTGATCGAGTCACCGGTATGCACGCCCATTGGGTCCAGGTTTTCAATCGAGCATATGATGATGCAGTTGTCCTTGCGGTCACGCACCACTTCCATTTCGTATTCTTTCCAACCCAACAGCGATTCTTCAATCAGCAGTTCGCTGGTTGGCGATGCTTCGAGGCCGCGCTTACAGATGGTTTCAAACTCTTCCATGTTGTAAGCGATGCCGCCACCCGTACCACCCAGGGTGAACGACGGACGAATGATCGTTGGGAAGCCGATACCGGCCTGCACCTGATAGGCTTCTTCCATGGAATGGGCAATGGCCGAACGCGCCGAACCCAGGCCGATCTTGTTCATGGCCTGTTTGAATTTTTCGCGGTCTTCCGCCTTGTCGATGGCCTCCCGCGAGGCGCCGATCAGCTCAACACCGAACTTTTCCAGGACGCCATTCGCCGCCAGATCCAGCGCGCAGTTCAGCGCGGTCTGACCACCCATGGTGGGCAGCAGCGCATCAGGGCGCTCTGTCTCGATGATGCGGGCAACGACTTGCCAGGTGATCGGCTCGATGTACGTGACATCAGCCATTTCCGGGTCGGTCATGATGGTGGCCGGATTGGAATTCACCAGAATGACTTTGTAACCCTCTTCCCGCAGCGCCTTACAGGCCTGGGCGCCGGAGTAGTCGAATTCGCAGGCCTGACCGATAACAATCGGGCCAGCGCCAATGATGAGGATGCTTTTAAGGTCTGTACGCTTGGGCATGAGGGCTACTTTTTATTATTTTGCAGAGTGCTGAGACATCAGATCGATGAATCGGTCAAAGAGATAACTCACGTCGTGCGGGCCGGGGCTGGCTTCCGGGTGACCCTGGAAGGAGAAAGCCGGCGCATCGGTCAGCGCGATGCCTTGCAAAGTGCCATCAAACAACGACACATGCGTCACGCGTACGTTCGCGGGCAGCGTTTCGAGATCGGCCGCAAAGCCGTGGTTCTGGCTGGTGATGAGCACCTGGCCGGTATCGACATCTTTAACCGGGTGATTGGCGCCATGGTGACCGAACTTCATCTTGGCGGTCTTGGCACCGGCAGCCAGCGCCAGTAGTTGGTGGCCCAGGCAAATGCCGTACACGGGCTTTTTCACAGCCAGGAATTCGCGAATGGCGGCGATGGCGTAATCGCAAGGCTCCGGATCTCCGGGGCCATTCGATAGGAAAACACCATCCGGGTTCATGGCCAGCACCTCAGCCGCCGGCGTTTGCGCCGGGACCACGGTGACATCACAGCCACGCTCGGCCAGCATACGCAGAATGTTGCGCTTGACGCCAAAATCGTAAGCCACCACTTTAAAACGGGGTGTTGGGCCCGTCACATAACCTTTGAGCGTCCACTCGCCTTGCGTCCAGGCGTAAGGCTTGTCAACGGTGACTTCCTTGGCCAGATCCATACCCGCCAGACCCGGGAAGGCCTTGGCTTCAGCCAGCGCTGCGGCTTCGTCCAGCGATTCACCGGCAGAAGCAGCAACGATGCAGCCCGCCTGGGCACCCTTTTCACGCAGGATGCGGGTGAGTTTACGGGTATCGATACCGGCGATGGCGACGATGCCATGCTTGACCAGATACGACGACAGGTCGCTCTGCGAGCGCCAGTTGGAGGCGACTTCCGGCAGATCGCGGATGACCAGACCGGCCGCGTAATTGGCACCCGACTCGAAGTCTTCGTCGTTACAACCGACGTTACCGATATGCGGATACGTCAGCGTTACGATCTGACGGCAGTAGGACGGATCGGTAAGGATCTCCTGGTAGCCGGTCAGCGCGGTGTTGAAAACGACTTCTCCGGAGGTGCTGCCGGCCGCGCCGATAGATTCACCACGGAAGACAGTGCCATCGGCCAGCACCAGCAATGCAGCCGGACGGGTTGAGCACAGGGGACGGCTGCCAGCGGCAGCGGACGACATAGACGAGGCGGATGACTCAGGGTAGGACACAGCGACTCCGGGTAGCAGATATGCAAAGCGGGAGCCCATGACAACCGCCCGTAGGTGGTCTGACTGGTACTCCCGCTTGAGTCCTGCAGAGGCAGGATTTAAGCGACCGGATTATAGCGGAAAGTACCGCTTTGCGCTAGCCCTCAGCGCAGGCTTTAGCCACGCAGGCCGAGCACATCCTGCATATCAAACAAGCCGTTAGCGCGTTCACGGATGAATTTTGCCGCCCGCACACTACCCAAGGCATAGGGCATGCGACTGCTGGCTTTATGGCCGATTTCGACCCGTTCTCCGGTACCGCAGAACATGACCAAGTGATCACCGACGATATCGCCGCCACGTACGGTGGCAAAGCCGATAGTCGTCTCATCGCGCTCACCGGTGACGCCCTCACGGCCGTAAACAGCGACATCCTTAAGGTTACGTCCCAGCGCGTCGGCGACCACTTCGCCCATGCGCAATGCCGTACCCGAAGGGGCATCCACTTTATGGCGGTGATGGGCTTCGACGATTTCGACGTCGTAACCGGAATTCAGAATGCCGGCGGCAATTTCCAGCAATTTGAAGGTGACGTTCACGCCGACGCTCATGTTGGGTGCAAAGACGACCGGAATCGTTTTAGCGGCGGCGGCCAGCGCGGCCTTACCAGACTCTTCAAAGCCGGTGGTGCCGATGACCATGGCCACACCCGCCGCTTTGCAGGCTTCCAGGTGCACGAGCGTGGCTTCTGGCCGCGTAAAGTCGATCAGGCAATGGGCGCCCTGCAAACCAGCCGATACATCTGATGTAATACGTACCGAGGTGCTCTGCCCGACAAATTCACCGGGGTCACGACCGACAAACTCACTACCCGCGCGCTCAAAAGCGGCGTGCAATTCGGTGGCCGGATCACGCAAAACCGCTTCGATCAGCATACGGCCCATACGGCCGGAAGCACCCGCAATCGCAATTTTGACGGGAACGGACATGGCAAATTCCTTGTTTACTTGAATAAATGGATAAAGCGCCACCACCAGGAATCACTGGGGGGTTCGGAGTTTTCAGGCGGGCCTTCGGCATCCGGCGGCAAGCTGCCCAGATCAATGACCTGCGGTTCGTTCGACTGTACGGCCGCCGCCAGATCAGCAGCGGCGTTGGCATCGGCGGTCAGGTTGCCAGTAATTTGCACACCGGCCGGTGGTTGCCCGGCGGTGACATCACCGCCGACACGCTCTAACTGACCGGCCGCGTTGAAGAAGACAAAAATGTTACGCATGGTGATAGCGCCGGTGGCGCCATCTTCATAGCGGTAGACATAATCCCAGCGATTAGCGTGGAACGGATCCTGCAGCAACGGGGTTCCCAACACGTAGCGCACCTGATCCCGTGTCATGCCGGGGCGAAGCTGCGCAATGTTTTTCTGCTCCACCACGTTGCCCTGCTGCACATTAACGCGGTACTCAAGAAAGTAGCGTTCAACGGCGCAGCCATTAAGCAGCAACGCACCACTGACCAAACCAAGTCCGGCAGCGCCTTTGATCAAAACGGCTAACGAGAGTTTCCGGGAGGTGGGCATGAGTAGAACAGCTCGGTGCAAAAGCCGCTATCATATCCGAAGTTACTCATCAGGAATCCTTTTATGCCCTCACCGAAAGACCTCCAGCAATCCGGCCTCAAAGCAACGATGCCCCGGATCAAAATCCTTGAGGTTTTTGAGAAGCGCCGCGATGAGCATCTCACGGCCGACGATGTGTACCGGATTCTGGTGACCGATGGCCTGGATATTGGCCTGGCGACGGTGTACCGTGCGCTGACCCAGTTTGAGCAGGCCGGCCTGCTACAGAAACAGAATTTTGAATCGGGCAAGGCGGTTTTTGAGTTGAACCGGGGCGACCATCATGACCACCTGGTCTGCCTGCAGTGCGACCGCGTGGTGGAGTTCTGCGACCCGGAAATCGAAAAGAAACAGGCAGAAATTGCTGGCAAGCTGGGTTTCAAGATTCAGGCGCATGATCTATGCATCTACGCCGAGTGCATCGACGCTGCCTGCCCACACCGGCCCGCCCCCAAACGGTATTAAGCCAGCTGCAGCATCTCGGCGGCGTGCGCCCGCGTGCGCTCGGTGATTTCGACACCGCCCAGCATGCGGGCAATTTCTTCAATACGGGCGGCGTCATCCAGGGTTTGCACCCGACTCTGAAACGCCCCATCGGCTTTTTCTTTGCTGACCTGCCATTGCCAGCTGGCGCGGGCTGCCACTTGCGCCAGATGCGTAACGCAGAGCACCTGCCGCTGCTCACCGAGCTTAGCCAGCAACCGACCGACCACTTCGGCCACGCCACCGCCAATGCCCACATCGACCTCATCGAAAATCAAGGTGGGCACCGCGCTGCAGGCACTGGTCACCACCTGAATCGCCAGGCTGATCCGTGAGAGTTCACCACCTGAAACCACTTTGGACAGTGAACGCCAATCGTCGCCCGCCAGGCCGCTGATCTGAAATTCAACGCGCTCGTTGCCGTGCGCGCTGCCTTCAACTTCCAGGGGCTGCAATGCGATGCGACACTGCCCGCCGCCCAGCGCCAGCTCTTGCATGGCTTCGCTGACGCCCTTGGACAAGGTCTTGGCCGCTTTGGCACGACCCTTGGTTAATTGTGCTGCGGCTTCGGCATAGGCCGTTGCGCTGGCCTTCACCCGCGCTTCGAGTGCCGCGATATCGGTGGCATCGGCCAGCGATGCCGCTTCGGCTGTTAACTGCCGATATAACTCGGGCAGGGCCGGCGGATCGACCAGATGCTTGCGCGCTAATTCCAGCATGCTGGCCATGCGGCGTTCGATTTCGGCCAGGCGCACCGGATCCACTTCAAAGCGATCCAGATGACGGCGCAGCAGGGTCAGCGCTTCAGAGAGTTCATTACTGGCGGCCGCCAGCAGATCGGTGGGCTCCTGCAAGCGCGCATCAAGCGCGGCGCCCTCCTGCAACCGGTGCTGCAAGCGCCCCAGCACCGACAATATCGGTTCGTCTCCCTCGCCCAGGGTATCCACCGTACCTTGGGTCAGTTCAATCAGGCTCGACGCATGCGCCAGACGCGACTGCTCTTCACCCATTTGCTGCCAACCCCAGTCGGCCTGATCGTTAGCCAGTTCAGCCAGCGCCTTGATTTGATACGCCAATATGTCTCGTCGGGCTTCGATCTCACCCGAGCGCTTGCCGGCGTCGGCCAGCGCCTGCCGGGCGCTTGACCATTCGCGCCAGGCCGTTGCAACAGTGCGTGCCTGCGTTTGCAGCTGGCCAAAATCGTCCAGCAACTGGCGCTGGGCATCGGCCCGCAATAATGACTGGTGCGCGTGTTGCCCGTGAATATCGAGTAGCCATTCACCCGCTGTGCGCACCTGCTGCAAGGTGACCGGCACGCCGTTGATGAGCGCGCGTGAACGACCACTGGCCTCCATAACCCGACGAATCAAAATACCTTCACCGGCTTCTAGAGGAATGGCCTGTTCGGCAAACCAGGCGGCAAAGGCCGGCTGTGCTGAGGCATCAAATTCGGCGGTCACTTCAGCACGCGGTGCGCCCGAGCGGATAAGTCCGACTTCGGCACGCTCTCCCAATACAAAGGCCAGGGCATCGATCAGCAAGGATTTACCCGCGCCGGTTTCACCGGTCAGCGCGCCAAAACCCGGCTGGAAATCCAGCGCCAGCTCACGCACCAGGACAAAATCACGAATGACCAGACGACAGAGCATCGTTTAGTCCGACTTAGCGCAAGGCGCGTTGACCACCAGCCCCGGGCGAATGCTGGGCCCTTCACTCCAATGGAGTTTTTGCCGCAGCATGGCAAAGTAGCTGTAAGACGGCGGATGCAACAGTTTGATCCGGTGCGGGGATTTCTTAAGCCGCACCCCATCGCCCGGCATCAGGTCGACCGTTTCCTGACCGTCAAAGTGCGCACGCGCATTGGCGCCCTGCACCAGACGCACTTCGATGCAGGCGGTATCGGGTAGAGTAATCGGGCGGTTCGACAACGCGTGTGGACACAACGGCACCAGCGCAATCCCCCCCAACTTGGGGTGCAGAATCGGGCCATTGGCCGAGAGCGCATAGGCGGTCGAGCCGGTGGGCGTGCAGATAATCAGACCATCGGCCCGCGCACTATAAATAAATTCATCATCAACGCGCAGTTCAAATTCGATCATGCGCCCGGTGGCGCCTTTGTCGATGACCACATCATTGAAGGCCACATTAGCCAGTGGCTCCCATTGAGCCGACGCCCCGCCAAATACCACCTCGGTATCGAGCAACAAGCGATCTTCCGGCGTGAACTTGCCATCCATGAGCAGCGACATGGCCTCCAGCATGCTGGAGCGGGCAATGTCGGTCATAAAACCCAGACGCCCCTGGTTAATGCCCACCAAGGGAATATTAAACCGCCCCAACTGGCGTGCCGCATGCAGCAAGGTGCCATCGCCGCCGACCACCACCGCCAGATCAACCGTGGCGCCGATGCACGCAAAGTCGCCGCATTCTGCGCCCGCCGTTGCGGCGCTGCCTGATAATTGACTGACCTCGATGGCTGTTTCGGTTTCAACCAGCACGCGAACGCCCCGGGACTGAAAAAACCCGGAGAGCGCCACGATCGAATCCGCGACTTCAGGGCTGTCCTGGCGACCGATCAGTGCTACCGTTTTTAACGGCAAAGGGTACGACATCAATCCGACTCCACAAACAAGCCCAGTCAGGCATTTACATCATGGGGGTATGGCAGACCGCAAAAGCTTTTGTCTGCCCAGCAAGATAACCCGATTAAACCACAGAATAATTTTGTAGAATCTAACCATGCCCGCCAAGATTGCTTCTGGAACCCCTTCCCCGCAGAAAAAACCAGCGACCAGCGCCGCGCCGCTAGATGATCGCGCCTGCGTGCTGCTGAAAACGCTGGTGGAAAACTACATTGCTGGTGGTGCCCCGGTGGGTTCGCGCATTCTTTCCCGTGCCTCGGGCCTGGATCTGTCGGCGGCCACGGTCCGTAACGTCATGGCCGATCTGGAAGACCTGGGTTTTATTGCCAGCCCGCATACCTCGGCGGGGCGTATTCCAACGCCGCGCGGCTATCGCTTTTTTGTGGACTCGCTGCTCACCATGCAACCGCTGGAGCAGATGGATCATGCGCGCATTCTGGCCGAACTGGCGGGCGCCAAGGCGCAACCCGGGCAGATCATTAACCATGCCTCACGGTTACTTTCGGATCTAACCCGCTTTGCCGGCATTGTCGTAGCGCCCCGCCACCCCAGCAACCGGATTCGCCAAATCGAGTTTATTGCGCTCTCTGAAAAACGCGTGCTGCTGGTTCTGGTGACCAGCGATGGCAATGTGCAGAACCGCATCCTATCGACGGACCGCGCTTACAGCAGCGCTGAATTGATTGAAGCGGCCAATACGCTGAACCAGAACTTTGTAGGCCTTGAGCTGGATCAGATGCGTACGCGCGTACACGATGAGCTGGTGCGTATACGCAGCGACCTGCAGGCGCTGATGACCGCCGCACTGACGGCGAGCGGCGAAGCGCTGATGCCTAAAGAATCTGAAACCATCATTTCGGGCGAAAAAAATCTGCTGGATGTGGACGATCTCAGTTCCAATATGCGGCGTTTACGCGAACTCTTTGATCTCTTCGAACAACGCACCGCCCTGGTTAGACTACTGGATCTATCGCAACGCGCCGAGGGCGTGCGTCTTTATATCGGCCAGGAATCGGGCATTGCCACGCTGGATGAATGCAGCGTGGTGACCGCGCCTTATCAGGTAGAGGGTCAGGTCGTCGGCTCTGTCGGCGTGATTGGCCCCACGCGGATGGCTTATGATCGGGTTATTCCCATTGTCGATATCACCGCCCGACTACTCTCCAGCGCCCTGACTGAGCAAGCTCAGGGCTAACGTTTCCCCCCTCTTCTTTTGGTCATCGCATGAATAAAACTGCACCGGCATGGCGCCATGGCACCCCTGCCAAAACGGCTGTTGTTCTTGTTAACCTCGGCACGCCCGACGCCCCCACAGCGGCGGCCGTGCGCCGTTATCTGGCCGAGTTTTTAGGTGACCCGCGGGTCGTTGAAATCCCCCGCGCTGTTTGGATGCTGATTCTGCACGGGATTATTCTGCGCGTGCGCCCAAAAAAATCCGCTGCGAAATACGCCACGGTTTGGGAAGACGCCGGTTCGCCGTTGATGGTGCACACCAAGGCTCAGACCAGTGCGCTGGAACAGTCGCTACGTGCGCGCGGTCACAACCTCATTGTTACCTGGGCTATGCGTTACGCCGGCCAAGGCCCGAACAGCATTACCACCGTGCTGGAGCGTTTGCGCAGCGAGAACGC
>Ga0233451_10003537_pt1 | contig 13545 bp, 14 predicted proteins | sample 011ome_29_FD_183052 | JGI IMG/M metagenome (GOLD analysis project Ga0233451, IMG submission 183052) | Coastal salt marsh microbial communities from the Groves Creek Marsh, Skidaway Island, Georgia - 011504CT (spades assembly) | ecosystem: Environmental > Aquatic > Marine > Intertidal zone >...
AGTGTTCAAATAATATAATTTTTGAACTTATAATTAAATAATGCTTTTTGCGACTAGCCTAACTTTGGCTGTTTAATTTAAGATAATATAGCTTTTTTTATTGACGATAAGGGCATTTATCAAAAGTTAGTTCGTTTCGTAAAAAGGTTTATTTTTGACAAAAACAGACTTTAATAAATACGGTTAAAATAAGGTAGTTTTTCAATTATAACCTCAATATTATGACAAATAAAACTAAGTACATCGGTGGCCCAAAATCCAAAGAAACCAAGGCTATATCTAGTCGCAATTCAACCACTCACGGTCTAACCGCAAAGAATTGGATCAACGATGACGAACAAGAGTTGTTTGATGTCACTCTTGAAGCTCTTGACAATGACTTTGACCCACAATCACATATCGAAGAGATGCTTATTGCCAAACTAGCTGAATGCACGGTTAGATTATCGCGCATACAAAGAGTTGAAGATGCTATGTTTGACCTTGCTAGTAGTGAGGCAACCCATCCAGATTTATCAATTACAAGCCTAAGTAATAACAATGAAGACTTGTCTCATGCGGTAAAAGACACTTCTCCAATAAAGCTGCAGTTTAATGCTAATGAATTCGCCAAGAAGATGGGTCTTTTAGATGAAATTAAAAGTCAAAACCTTGACGATATATCTAACTGGAGTTACATTGAAAACAACATGCAGTGCACTACCCAGCATGTTATACAAGAGTGTCTTGATAATAATATCAGGCTACACAATCTTATTACTAAAGAATCTAGCCAATCAAATGTAATGGAAATAATTCTTGTGAGCGCTGGAGATAAAGATACAGTTGAGGAAAATGCAAATGATCCAACTCTAACCGCATCAGAAATCACTGAAAGTTCGAAAGACATTAAATCGTCTGATTTGCACAAATATCTAGACCGTCTATCTCAAACTCTTATTAAAGACCTGCAGGTTCAAACAGTACTTAAAGATTTGGATAGGCGAATTCAGCAAATTAAGAATTCAGCGATACCAGATGCTCAAAAACTAAGTCTGGTTCAACGCTATCGAACTGCAGATGAAAGACTATTTTCTAAATCTCTCGGGGAATTGATTGCGCTACAAGATAGACGAAAAAATATCTAGTTAGTCTTTTTGATTTAATAACACACCCGGATCCTTAACAGGATCTCCAGAAAATACTACACCTGCCTCTTCCAGGCAACTCTTAATGGCCTTAAGAACAAATTTATTTGCATTAGGTATCCCATCTTGAGCCTCATACCTTCTTAATGTTGTAATTCCGACGCCACTCTTATCAGCCAAATCTTTGCCCTTCCATCCAAGAAGCATACGTGCAGCTTTTATTTGTCTTGATGAAATCATAAAAATAGTATATAATGATACTTAAAATACCACTTGGAATTAAAATGCATAAAATAAACCTCCTGTTCGATTCTTTAGAGGGTGCTTACGCACCCAACACAATTAGATCTTATAGATCAGATTATATGCATTATTCTAACTGGTGTCAGAAATATCAACACGATCCTTTAAATATTAATGAAGATAAATTTGCAGAATATATTCTGCTGATGGGTGAAAGCCTAACCGTTGCAACCATTCAGAGGCGAGTAGCAAGCCTTAATAGTATATTCAATCTCACTAAGAGTACCAACCCCACAAAAGAACCTATAGTAATCCTAACCATAAAAAAACTTCGAAGAAAATTTGGAAAACCTCAAAAACAAGCAACACCCCTAACTTATGACATTCTGACAAAACTTAAAAATATTTGCTCTGATGATATAGTCGGCCTCAGAAACAAACTGCTTTTACAGCTCGGTTATGAAAGTATGCGTCGACGATCTGAAATTTGTCAATTTAAATTTGAAGACCTTCAACATCATGCTAATCATAAGCATGCACTCCTACTGAGACATTCTAAAACTGATCAGTACAATCAAGGGAAAATAATTCCAATATCTAATGAGCTATCTGAAATGATTTCAAGCTGGTCACTAGCAATTGATCAAGATAGTGGCTACATCCTTAGAAGCTTTAAACGAAATCTATCTACTAACCCTTCTCTTACACCTGCATCAATTAATCATATTTTAAAAAGTCTTCAAAAGAAAGCTGGCCTGAATCAAATTGGAGAACTGTCAGGCCACTCATTTAGAGTTGGCGCTGCACTTGATCTATTAAACAAAAACATCCCGCTTGAGAAAATTATGCTTAGAGGCGGCTGGAAATCAGAAACTAGCGCCATGAGATATCTTCAAAGCTGGAATGATAGTAACTGGTTGATTATTAATTGACTACAGAAAAACCAACAACCCAATTTAACCTTATCTTTGTTAGTGACTTACACCATCACGTCTCACAACCTTTAAGAAGGTCATCCACAATATTTTTATATCAAACCAAAACGATTGGCGATTTAAATACTCAGTATCTAGTGCAACTTTATCTGGAATTGACAATTCATCTCTGCCATTAACTTGTGCCCAGCCTGTAATACCGGGTAATAACTTATCCACGCCCTTTTCAGTACGTAGGACAATTAAATCATCTTGATTATAAAGTGCAGGACGTGGCCCTACAAAGCTCATGTCACCTTTTAATACTGAAAACAATTGTGGAAGCTCATCTAAACTAGAACGACGCAAAAAACCACCAATGGGAGATAAGTAGACATCTGGATTATCTAATAAATGGGTTGCTACAGCAGGAGTGCCAACCAACATTGACCTAAACTTTGGCATCTTGAATATTTTATTATTTTTACCAACTCTATCGGACCAATATAGAACTGGGCCTTTAGATGACAGACGAACAGAAATAGCGACCAACAACATAAAAGGCGCTAGAAGTAGAAAAACCACACACCCTAATAATAAATCAAAAATATACTTCATTATCTTGAATAGCCGTCTGGATTCATACTTTGCCAGCGCCATGTATCTTCACACATCTCATCTAACTCACACTCCACTTTCCAGCCCAACTTTTTTTCTGCGTAAGTAGGGTCTGCATAGCAAGTCGCTATATCGCCTGGACGCCTATCTACGATTTGATAAGGTACGCTTCTACCTGAAGCTTTTTCAAAAGCTTTAACCATGTCAAGTACTGAGTAACCATTACCTGTACCTAAATTAACTGTTAGTACTTGCGGCTTGTCTTGTAATGTTTGCAAAGCCTTAACATGTCCTTTGGCTAAATCTACCACATGAATGTAATCACGCACACCCGTGCCATCAGGTGTGTCGTAATCGCCACCAAATACACTGAGCTTTCCTAGCTTTCCAACAGCAACTTGTGAAATATATGGGATTAAATTATTGGGAATACCATTAGGATTTTCACCTATTAATCCACTCTTATGCGCACCTACAGGGTTAAAGTATCTAAGTAGTGCAATGTACCAACTATCATCCGCAACAAATACATCTTGTAAAAATTCCTCAATCATTAACTTTGAGCGACCATACGGGTTCGTTACCGATAATGGGAAGTCTTCCTTGATAGGTACAGTGTGTGGATCACCATATACCGTGGCAGAAGAACTAAATACAAATGTCTTGCAATTAAACTCACGCATCACTTCGGCCAAGACAAAAGTACCGCCTACGTTTGTATCATAATATTCAATAGGTTTCTCTACTGATTCACCAACTGCTTTTAAACCTGCAAAATGAATCACGCCATCAATTGAATATTGTTCAAATACTCGAGTCAATGCAATCTTGTCACGCACGTCTACTTTATGAAAAGGAATGTCGCTATTAGTTAAACTCTCTACACGCTTTAAAGACTCTGATGAAGAATTGCAAAGATTATCAACAACTACCACTTTATAACCAGATTTAATCAGCTCAATACAAGTGTGTGTGCCTATGTATCCTGCACCCCCAGTTATTAAAATTCTCATTTTCCTACCTTAACTTATAAATAATCTTTAACAACCATGATGGCTGCATTTTTACAAACAAAACCAAAACATTATACAAATAATAAACTTTATTAAACTTTAGCAAAGAAACAATGCGATTCCTAAGTCTAAAGGTATCTAAATTATGCTTAAATCCCCCTCTTCTAGACAATAAATCTGTAGACAGTCTAACGTTAACCAAAGGCTCAGGAAGTGATGCAAAGTTACATTCATTTAGAAATCCACTAAGCCAAAGCCACTGATCTTCATTCCTATTAGAGCTAATGTTGTACAATCCAGATTTTTCAAAAAAACTCCTTCTAAAGAAAGCTGTTACATGAGGCAAGGCTGTCTTTTTTGCAAAATGTGACTTAATTTCTTCATGTCTATTCGAATAAGTAACAAGCTTTTCAGAACCGTCATCATAAAATTCAACAATATCAGAGCCAACAACATCAATACTGGGATTGCTTTCCATAAATCGAAATTGTTTTTTAAAACGATCAGAATTGCAAATATCATCAGCATCCATTCTAGCAAAATATTTATATTTCATTGAAACTGCTAATTCCAATAGTTCATTAAGTGATGCGGCCAAACCAAAATTTACATCCCGATCACGCAACAATTTGATATGCCCATTTTCAACTTCTGCATCTAAATAAATTTTCATATCATTGGAGATTATCCCGTCACACTGAATAAAAATATCAAACTCATTAAAAGATTGTCTATACAAACTCACTAACGACTCTTGTAAATCTGGTAATTTGTCATTAATATAGACACACATAATTACAACTATTTCTGTATCTTTTCTCATTTTTTTTGACTAAAATTTACAAGTTAAACTAATATAATTCACAAAGGACTCTATAAAAGAATTCTCAAGTCCTCTGGCATGGTGTACAAAGTATAGCAAAATATTAAAAAGCTGAGAGACAGGGTTAGTATACTCAGAGATTTTTCCACTACAGAAGAGCTATTTAATGAATTTGGCACCCATAAAATACAAAACTGCATAAAGATAATCGCAGCTCTATTTAGCGGGCTAAATATTGATAAAACCCCAAAAAAAGCAAACCCTAAAGCAATAATTCTAATAAGGGTTTCATTGTTTTTTTCTAAGTTTGCGAAAGTAGCGTATAGAAGCAAAAGTATTGACAATACAAGCCTAGAAAGTAAACCAAGCCCAGAGCTCTCAATATCAGCATACTCCATCTCATTAAAAAAATTTAAATAAGAAGAGTAATGAAGGTCAAATATAGAAAAAACGTACTCTAAAAATAAGTACAGACTCCCTGGTAGAAAAAATACGATTGATATAGAAAATACAAAAAAATACAAAAAAGTGCTTTTCTTAAGGTGCCTGATCCAAATAAAACTCAAAGCAATCAAAGCTGAAAAATGAAAAAGTGAAGCAACCCCAATAAAAGTTGTAAATTTAAAATATTTATTTTCAAACAAATATTTTATTGAGAAGAAAACTATTGAACAAGCCATAATAAAACGAATCCAGCCCATAGAATAAAACACTATTCCAGAAAAAAATAGCATACTGGAAGCTAAAATAATATTTTCCGAATTTTCAGAGAGTCTTATAAAATAGAAAAAAAATGTTACAAAGGCCACAAAAAATAATAAACCTTCATAACCTAAATAGCTATAGTTAGCAACATGGTTTAAAAAAACATACCCCGGCTCAAGGTAAACATCATAACCCCCAGCTATATCTTCAAAATATTTTTTATAGTTTTCATAATCTGACCCGGTGCCGGCGGGCCTTAACCCGACAAATACAGCCAATGGCAAGCTCAACAAGAGAGCTTTAACATATCCTCTTTTTAAACGTAAAAAATGTGACCAGAAAAAACTATTAATCTGCTGTATAGATACCATGAGAATATACGCCAACATCTTTATAAATGATGCAATATATTGTAATAATAACTACATACTTGCCACTTATCCCACCCTTTGTAAAACGCTCTTCCAAACACTTTTACCTCTTTACCAAACAAAATAGCTTGAGCCCCAGCTGTAGAATTGACAGTATAAATTTTTTCAGCATTAACAAGCGATGAGAACAGACTTCCCGTACTGTGAACAATTACTCCGTTATTAATACAAAAGTTAAAAATACCGCTCAAACTAATGTGATTTGTTTCTTTTGGATGCGGTCTATACACCAATTGCAAACCATCTTTTTGTGAACCTTTGAAGGCTTTTTTTAATGCGCTTAATTGAGTTTCTTCTGATTGAAAAACTCCTTGCGAATCATTTTCAACCTGACCTAAAAAAATCTGATATGTACCGGGGAATGAGGAACTAGAATATAAACTTACAAGTCTTCTAGATTTTTTTGCACCTACATATCGACAAAATTTAGAAAATAACCCCTCTCTAGGGGATAAGGCTTTAAAAAAAATAAATCCAAATTCATCAACTAAATGATAGAAAGTTTTCTTTAATATTTGAATTTTAACCTCTTCTATAGGTTTATTTAACTTGAGCCTAACATGCTCTAAAAGCTCCTTATCACAATCACTCCTTTTCGGCTCATCTATTAACATATCGGCATTTATGCCCGAAATATTAGATTGATAAGTATCTGGAAAATTTGAAATTTCAAAATAACGAATATTACTTACCATTGTCGCCATCTTAACAAGACTAGCTGAGTATTGAAATCCATTAAAAATCCATAATTCATTAAACATCAAACTAGATTTTGAATATTTATCATTCTTACTTCCAAAGAAAATTTTCCTTCTAATGCTAGACTCTATACATGGAACAACAGATTTAGAATTTTTAGAATTTGCAATTAATAAATAATGCTTACCGATACAATATCGCACTCCAAATAAATAACTGCTCAACCTAGTATGCAGAAAGCAAACACCCTTAATATCTGGAGTATAAAAAGTATTGTTTTTATTTTTAAGGATTTTTATAAAGAAATTCAATCTTTCTTTATTATCTACAAGTATCGCAAATTCAAAATTTTGCCTAATTTTGCAATAAATATTTAAAGTTTTAATCATTCTCTTAAGCTTTTAATTTTAGAAACAACCTTCTCAAATTCAAGTTGTTGAGATAAAATTAACTCCTTATTATTACCCTTGAGACTTTCAACTATAGCAAGATGATTTGAAAGAAGGTCATCAATTAAAATAGTGAAATCTGACAATAAAGAAGGATACTCTACAATATATTTCTCCATTCCAGCATTTGAAAGTGCCCCAATGTTTTTCCTAGAATAATATCTATCATAAGACACCGCCATTACAGGAACAGACTCTCCTATTGCAAAAATTACTGGATGATGCTTAAGGGAGACTAAAAATTGAGCTTCAGATATTAATCCTCGAACAACCTCGTGCCTTTCCTGATACGGCAAGACTTTAACATTTTTAGCTTTTTTTACTTTTCCTCTTAGGTCATATAAAGCCTCTAAGTCTGTCTCATGCATTGGAAGAAGCACAACTTGATAATTGTAAAAACTATGCAAGTAATCTATCAACTCCGAAATTAAACTGGATGATGAGACTTTAACTTCTTCACTCATCCCCCACCAATGATAATTAATAACAACAAAGTTATCTTTATCTATTTTTTCACTATTTAGGAAATTATTTAGCTTATTATTACCTAGTTTTTTAGAAAACAAGGCATCATCAACAGAATTATGGATTAAATTTTCCTTGATACCCAGCTTTACTAACTCTTTTTTTGATTCAACAGGGTCACGCAAGCCAATATGAATAGCAGAATTTAGCACTTTTTTAATCAAAATACCATCTAATTTACTATTAATTAATCCAAAAGTTTGACCGGTTAAAAAAAATGGAGTTTCAAACTTTCTAGATAAAAATAAAACTAATAGAGTGTCCAGCAATCTAGTTCTAGTTTTTCCAGTCATAAAGCCACCACCAGAAACATGAACAACACTAGCATTCTTGATCCTATATAAAAACTCAAGCTTTCTATTAGAGATAAAAAAAGGGTGTATATTAAATTTAATAAAATAAGTGGCAATAGTTAGAATGCTGAAATTAAAAATAAAGGCAAAGGTAAAAAGCTTCTCAGGAAAAACCCAGGATCCGCACGGTTTATCACTTCCAAATATAACTGCGCGTGATGCTAAAAAGGAGGAGACATTATGATATTCTCTTGTGAAATCAGGATTTGGTGAAAGTGCAACAATTCTCTCTGGTTGAATGCTATTCCTCCATCTATCTAAATTAAATGAGAGTTGCGCCTCATCTCCAAGATTACCATACCCAAAACCACTTACTATAACTACATTATCGCAGCCCGTATTATGAACGTCTTTATTTTTATCCGATACAGGACGGCTTGCAGAGACTTTGAAAAAATTCTTTATAGAGTCGAAAATACAGCGTTTTATAATTTTTTTTAGCATTCTATTTTAGTAAATAGGACATCCATCGTACGAATAAGCCCTTTCTTAGAGCTGGAACATCTAATCACCTTATTAACCTCAAACCCATTTTCGAACAAAAAAGTTATTAACTCAGAAAAACTATAACTATCAAAAAACCTCTTAGATGTAGAGACTTCGGAAATTATAAAGTCACATTTTTTAAGAGTTTTTTTAGCCCCCTTAAGAATGTTTAACTCATACCCTTCAGTATCAATTTTTATACCTAACTTCCCAATATCAAATCTACTTTCTTCCAATAAAGAGTCTAATTGAACCACTTCAACCTCTCTAACTTCTAATTCATGACCTCTATCACTAACCTGAGTTCTAGAACACATAGAGGATAGACTGGATGCCTGAAGATCGACAAAAATTTTAACTTTCTCTCTCTTATAAGACAAACCTTTTTCAAAAAATTCAACTTTAGATAACTTGATTTGCCTTAACAAATCAGGCTCATTCATTGGTATAGGGTCAATTAATATAAATTGTTGCTTTTCGAAAGCTGAATACAGCCAAGGCGTTCCTCCGGCAACCCCGACATCAATTATAGTATCAACATCTGAATACATATTAAACTCAACATCACCACCAGTATCTTTGGCTTTTCTTATTTTTCTATAAAAATTAAAAAAATTCATATTTTTTACCTATTATTTTTTGGACAATACTTCCTTTGCTCTTTCTTCTATTTGACTTCTAAGTGCAAACTTACACTCTAGAGTAAAACTTAAATAATCTAGAATCTTAACTCCAAAAAGCAGAAACTGTTTTATTTTTACTAAAATGGATGTTGCAATACCTATAAAAAAGAAGTTTTTATAGGTTAACACTCCTCTTGCAGTTTTTTCCTTTGCTTTAATCATATAATAATCTAGGTTCCGCCTCTGGGTAGAGCCCCAAAAAGTCGCCCCATGCATCTTTTCCCCTTTGGGAAATCCTTGCTTATCATATCCCATTGGATAACCCAATAAAACTAGGCCTTGAATTTTCATTGATGGAGATATTCTGTAATCATTTAAAATCTGATGCCATATTTGCTTACCCACTAGTCTTGTTCCAGACATTTTTTCATTGGCTGATATCCAAACAGTTCCTATTCCCATTGAAGTTGCCATTAATAGCATATTCTGAATTGATGCAGCAGAATTTTGTGCCTCCATTGATTCCCATATATAGTACTCCCCATTTGGCCTACTGTCAGTTAATGCGGCATCTGCAAAAACAACTATCATATGCGGACTATCGCCAATAATCCCGGACGGTTTCTTTTTTCTCATCTTTGAGGCAGTTTTATAAGGCCAAACATATCTTGCTAAGCCTATTTTTTTCAACTCTTTTTCTTCTGAAATAAGAAGGAATCTTTGATTTTGTGAATTAGAGCCACTTGGGGCATATATACCTGCCTGTATAATTTTCTCCAGATCTTTATCAGGTATTTTTTTATCTTTGTATTTTCTTACTGAGCGTCTATTTTTTATCGTATCAAATACAATTTTTTCCATAACCTTTAAATTATCTTCTGCAATATTATTCATTACTTACGCCTTTCTATTTTTTTATTTTTAATTGTATAAACATAATCTGCTAGTTCCAGCATTTCCTTTTTATGAGTTATCATAATAATCGTATGTTTACCCTTAATTTTATTTAACAATTCAAAAACCAAACTTTCTGAATCACTATCAAGAGAACTGGTAACTTCATCAATAATCAAAACCTCTCTATCACTAATCAATTCTCTTGCTAGGGCTACCCTTTGCTTTTGACCACCGGATAGGTTAACTTCATTTTCCCCATCGAGCTCATCATTTATTTTTTCAATAATCTCCATATCCTGCATGCCAATTTCTTTTAAAATCTCTTGCATTTTCTGAATGTCGTAAGTTTTGTTAAAAAATGTTAGGTTATCAACTAAGCTTGCACGAAAAATAGCTGGATCCTGAGAGACGTAGCTCACTTTTTTTCTCCAGTTAGAGATATTTAACAATGAAAGGTCTGTGCCATTTAGTAAAATTTCTCCAGATGTTGGGGGGTACAGCCCTAATATCAAATCAGTAAAAGTAGTTTTTCCAGAGCCAGATTTACTATAAAAAGCCACAAAAGATCCTTTAGAGATATTTAAATTAATGTCTTTAAAAATATATTCAGAAGAATGTGGATATTTAAACGACACACCTTCGAAAGCAATATTTTCAAAACTGTCTATATTTTGTTCTCTATAATTTTCATAATTACTCTCAATTTTTAGTAGAAAGCTATTCATTTCCTTTACACTGCCAACATGTTCTAACGCAGAATTCCAGTAATGATGTGATGTTGAAATAGTTGATGTGATACGATATATATATACAAGATATAAGATAAAAAAAGTATTTTCTTCATCGAAGTAGTTAGCATATAAAAAGAATGTAGAAAATATAAACAGAATACTTAATGGCTCTTTAACTACTTTAGCCAAAGCGTTTAGATCCCAAATTTTTACCTGGGAATCGGTAAGTTTTCTAAGTGAAACTCTATCTAAAATAAAGTCCATTCTCATTCTTGCCGAACCTTTAAGATATTTATAGTTTATCAACAAATTATGAATTCTATTAGAAGCTTTAACTCGCTGACTTGTGTGAATTTTGGAGCTTTCTCTAATTTTAAAATCTAACGCAGTAATTGCAAAAAATCCAATTACGGAAAATGCCAAAAAAATTATAGCTAAACTTGTAGAGATGTAAATTAAAAAGGCAATAAGTAATAAAGCAAATACTAAACTCGCCAATGAGTAGACAAAAAATTGAAAATTTTGCGCAACCCTATCTGTTAGGTCGGAGAACAAGCTTATCCACTTTCCACTTCCGTTACTTGTATAGAAGTCAAATGTAGTGTGGCAAACCCCTTGTAAAATTCTTTCTCTCAAAGAGTTGATAATTTCCCCTCGAAGTATAGCAATATATTTATATGAAATTCGAAGAAATACCGCTTTAAGTATAAAAATAAAAAGAATTAAAAGAATAAGCTCATCTTGAGAAAAACTCAAATCTCCAAATAAATTTAAGGCGTAAGCATTTTCATCAACCTTAATACTCTCCACAAAAATAGTTTTAAAGAATGGTATAAGAAAAATCAAGCCGATTGCTTCCAATATAGCTGCTATTAAAACTAAAAATAAAGCGAAAACAACTCTTAGTCCGATAATTTTCTTATAAAAATCTATTGTTCCAAATAAGCTCATAATTTATGCCTGTCTAATTAGTCAGCTCGTCTTCTAAAAAACCATTTTTCTTGGTAATGTTGTCAATATCTTGCAAAGATTTAAGCATGTCTGCCATTTTGTGAATAGGGATCATATTTGGCCCATCACTCAAGGCATTTTCAGGGTCTGGATGGGTTTCCATAAAGAACCCTGAGACGCCCACTGCAGCCGCAGCTCTTGCCAAAACTGGCACCATTTCTCTTTGACCACCAGAAGTAAGGCCATTGCCACCCGGCTGTTGTACGGAGTGTGTAGCATCAAACACAACCGGCTGACCCGTTGAACGCATGGTAGACAATCCACGCATGTCAGAAACTAAAGTGTTGTAACCAAACGATGTGCCGCGATCACAAATGGTAATTTGTTGGTTACCCACTTCAAAAGCCTTGTCAACAACATTTTGCATATCCCAAGGTGCCTGAAATTGGCCTTTTTTAATATTAACCGGAATACCTTGTCTGCAAACATTTTGAATAAAATTAGTTTGACGCACCAAAAATGCCGGTGTTTGCATCATATCAACCACGCAGGCTACTTCATCAAGAGGTGTATCTTCATGTACATCGGTCAGTACTGGTACGCCAATTTCGTCTTTAACTTTTTGTAAAATTCTCAAGCCCTCTTCAACACCTAGACCTCTAAAACTGCCAGTACTAGAGCGATTAGCTTTATCGTATGAAGATTTATAAATAAAATTAATACCTAAGTCATCGGTTACCTTTTTGAGGGTTTCAGCACTCTTCATCGCTAAAGATTCAGACTCGATCACACAAGGGCCTGAAATTAAGAAAAATGGGTGGTCAATACCAATTTCAAAGTCTAATAATTTCATATTATCTTATCCTTACTTATAGATCATGTATTTGTATAACGCCAGATAATAGACTATTACTATCAGTCACTATCAGTGAGCTTACTTGATTTTTATTCATCATTTCTTCTGTATCTACAAGGCCTTTGTTTTGTGAAATTGTTTTAGGATTTATTGTCATAATATCGCTTGCAACCAAGGAAAAGAACATTTCTTGCCTCTCTTCCATTGCTCTTCGAATATCTCCATCTGTAATAACTCCGTATATTTTTTCATGCTTAAGAACTACAGCCAAACCACACATGCCATTTGTAATTATATGAATAATGTCTTTTATCTTAGTATTCTCATTGCAAATAGGAAGATCATCTGTTTTCATCACATCTTTAATCTGAGTTAAAAGTTTTTTTCCTAAACTTCCACCAGGGTGGTACCTAGCAAAATCTTCTGCTAAAAATCCTCTAGCTCTCATTAATGCAACTACTAAAGCATCACCCATAACCAATGTTGTCGTTGTTGATGATGTTGGCGCCAACTGCAAGGGGCACGCTTCCTGTGACACGGCTATATTTAAATGATATGTTGTATTTTCTGCCAAGGTTGAGCTTGGATCTTTACTCATTGAAATAGTTTGATTGCCTTGATTTCTTAAATATGGAATTAACTTAAGCACCTCATCTGTTTCACCAGAATTTGAAATCAGTAAAACAACATCTTCTTTTTCAACCATACCTAGATCACCATGGTAAGCTTCACCTGGATGTAAAAAAAAGCTTGGTGTTCCAGTGCTAGCCAATGAAGCTGCAATTTTTTTTCCTATAATTCCTGATTTACCCATGCCAGATATAATCAACTTTCCAGATGAATTTAGTATTAAGTCAATTGCTTTTTGAAAGTCTTCTGTTAAAAGATTTGATAAGTTTCTTATTTCTTTAGATTCAATTTCAAAAACTTCTTTAGCAATTTCAATGGCATTCATATTTTTTTGATAAATTAGTTGGGGGGGGTAGTTTATAGAAAAAGTGCATAAAATTATAAAAAACGATAATGGCAATTATCGCAAGTCATTGAGAATAACAAGGCTGGAAAATTAAAGTCCATGTGCTTCATTATGCTGTAATAACT
>Ga0233451_10003539_pt1 | contig 13543 bp, 13 predicted proteins | sample 011ome_29_FD_183052 | JGI IMG/M metagenome (GOLD analysis project Ga0233451, IMG submission 183052) | Coastal salt marsh microbial communities from the Groves Creek Marsh, Skidaway Island, Georgia - 011504CT (spades assembly) | ecosystem: Environmental > Aquatic > Marine > Intertidal zone >...
CAGCTTTATTAATATCTTTTTTTTCGACAAATTCGTCATCATCTTGTTCTTCTGGGTCTTTAATTAGTCCTTCTACTTCTACTTCTTCATCATCTTCTTCATTCGTTGCTTCTACATAATCATCATCTCCTCCTTCATATATTTCACCAGTTTCTTCATCATCTACATCACTTTCACTGACAATAGTTTCCGTTTCCGAAACATCATCGTCTTCAATGTCGGAACCTTTAAATTTTTTATCATCATCTGAATCTTCTTCAAAATAACTCATGTTTTCTTTATTTATATATAAAGATAGTTTTATATTTTTTTCAATTTTATTTTATAAATTATGAATAAAAAACTATTAATAATCTATTAACTGGCAACAAATTATATATTAACTAAATGTATACATATATTATTTTTGCTCTTCAGTCTTCCAAACTGTATCACACGTAGAACATAAATATACATACTTCATATTTGTATCGTCATATCGAATATAAATAATTTCTTTTTCTTCATTGCTTTTGTTAGTTGAACACTCTGCATTAGGACATAATACATTGTTGATACGAGGCAAGGTAGGGTCCAATTTAGTGTATTTATTAATAATGTGACTAAATTCTTGTTCTGATTTTTTTAACTGATTTTTTGATACAATAACATTTTCAGTTGTTAAAGTTGAATCAGTATGACCACAATTGCGACAATAATAAACTAACTTATTACTATCATTTTGGTCAATACTAATGTAATACATATTATTGCATTCGGTACAAAAGTGCATTTTATTTATTCTATATTATAATTATATACTTTATATTTATATTTAAATTTATATTGAATTAATTGATTTCAATTTTATTTTATTTTTATAATTATAATATATAAAAAATGAGTACTAATAGTGATTTTGATACAAGTAATTCAAATATGGAGATAGATATTCCCTATGAACGTGATTTTTTTCTTTGGATCTCTCACGGTTCAACTATTACCGATAATTATTATAGATTCGAAACAGTTACACGAATACCCAAGATATTATTTTATACAACACATGGACGTTTTTTGGTAGCAAATGCGAGTGATATAGCTTCATATATTTATTGTGACCCTAAAATGTCATATGAAAATTTATTAAGATATGTACCTCCTTTTGAAGTAGCAGATAGTTATTATTTAGGTGTTCGAGAAAATATAGTTGGACAAGTAATTAATGATACATATTATTCTATTGCTTTACCTCCACTGTTGTATAGTGTAAATACATATAATGCAGAGTATCAACCTTTTATAAATATAATGGGGTTATATCATTTCAGAATTAATGAAGATGACAAAGAAATGAGACTTATTGAAAAAGTGATGGGATGGCACGACATTGAAATAGAAATGTTTGTTAATCCATCTAAAACTACCTTTTTAACATATTCAAAAATAGAAGGGTTTATAAAAGATTATACAACTCGATATAATGATCGTTTTGATACATTTGACCAATCAATAATCCCAAGAAATGAACATAAAATAAATATTGATCTATGCTCACTTGGCATTTTTACGTGTAGGTCATTTTTAAATACATATACTTCACAAATGTCAAATCGTGAAAGTAGTCCTGTCGATGTATATGTATATAAAAATTTAACTGATTTTACTAGACCTGCGAATTTTAATCAAATAACTATGAATGATTCAGGATGTTTGGAATTGCTAGGATTTGAAATTAGCAAGGAAATTATTTTAGATAAAATGGCAGGATGGAAAGGATCGTTAGCCGAGATTCAATACCAAGGTTGCGCGTTTAATGTTTTAAACTTTTATAATGTAATAGATGATGAAATAGCTAGAAGTTTGGCTGTTTGTATACCAGCAACAGGAACATCTATTTTTTCTTTTGTTGACTATGTTAATCATGAAATAATTAAAAAACATAAACGAATATTAAAGTATTTAGTTTTACGTTTTACTATTGATAGTTTATTTAATTTTTTAGATGAATGCATTCAATATGATGTTTTACGTGTTTCCAGTTGGATTCCGATTAAATTATATAAAGAAGATATTTCTGCAAATAATAAGAAAAATTTAGTAGGACATTTTATATCATTATGGTTTGAAGAAACAGAAAAACGCTTTCATTTATTAGATCCACAAGCAGAAATATACTTATCATCTAATAGTGAAATAAAATATTATATGCAAAATCATAGTTTTCAGTTTGCAGATAGTATAATTATGTCAGATGCTAATCCGAGTAGACAATGCGACAATATCTTACAAGGAATTGTATCAAATTTCATAAATATTCAAGAAACAAGTGTACATTTAAGACCTGATGAGTTATTATGGGGCGGTGAAAGAGCAACCAATGTTGATGATACAGCTATAAAACCTATATCGATTAGTGATAATTTTTTGAAAGATGATAAAAAGATTATGGTAAATGAAGATACATATAAAAATAAAGATAAACAAATAGATGTAACACAAGGAAAAATTATATTATCCGAAAAAGAGATTGACAAACAAATAAATAATGTATTAAAGATATTATTAGAAAATGAACAGATTACTGAAATTCCATATGAAGAATTTTCCAAGAATATTCCTGAAGATGCTTTATTTAATTTTGTAAAAATGGATAATAATGATACAAATGCAATTCCAGTAAATCCAGTTTTAAATGATACAAATCCAGTTTTAAATGATACAAATCCAGTTTCAACTAACATCCTTGGTGGAAAAACACAAAAAAAACAAAAAAGTTACAATCGAAAATATTCAAAAAAAATTAAAAATAATAATACAAAAAAAACCATTAAAAATAGACATAGTTTTAAAAAACATAAAAAAACGTATTCTAAAAAATAATATATAATATTTATTTAAATATAATAATAAATATTATAAAATGGCTATATTTGCTATTTGCGGGTTTCAATCATCAGGAAAAGATACTCTTGCTGAACATTTAGTTACTAAATATGGGTTTAAAAAACTAAGTTTTGCGTCGATTTTAAAAGACATAGTTGCCATCATGTTTGATTGGTCACGAGATAAATTAGAAGGATTAACAAAAGAAGACAGACAGTGGCGTGAAGAAATTGATGTTTGGTGGTCAGAGTCATTAAATATGACAAATTTAACACCAAGGTATGTTTTACAATATTTTGGAACAGAATTATTTCGGGTTCATTTTCATCAAGATATATGGTTAAAAGTAATTGAAAAACAATTGTCAAAGCATAAAAACCCAAACATTGTTATAACTGACTGTAGATTTCCAAATGAAATGGAAATGCTTACAAAATATAATGCAAAAATTATTCATATACATAGAAATATGCCAGAATGGTTTACAAGTTATCAGTTAGGAAATGATGATATTGAAGAAGTCAAAAAGTTGCATGAATCAGAAAAAGCGTGGATTCGAAATTTGCCAGATTATATCATTTATAATAATGGGACGATAGATGAGTTATATGAAAAAAATACAAATTTATTTAATAATGTATTGTAAAAATATTTATTCGGTATATATTTGTGTTTCAACAATTTCTTTTGTTTGTATTAATTTGTTTTTTAAAAAAGAATAATTAATTGAAGTATTCATTAAATACAAATTTACAGCAATGTTAGTTGGGGCTAAATTTAATAGTTCTTTATCTTCAATAAACTTTAAAATAACATCATAATTTTTAATAAAATGTTCTTTCATAATTGGGTAAAACATTTTAAATGGAGTAGCTATTTTATTTTTAGATAAAGTAATCATATCACAAATAGCATATTCGATATTAACATATTCGATTGATTTTGTATAGTTTTGAAAATCGACTGATGTTTTACTTTGTCCAGGCTCATTTAAAAATGGTTCATTATTTAATAATGAACATAAAACCAATAATACACTACTAATTGTTTGGCATGATGACCATTTTTCACCATTCCAAGTATTTAAAATAGATACACAAACCTTTCCACATTTATATAAATTAGGATTAAAACGTGTTTTTCCATTATTTGTCATATATGTAACTTTGGGAGGAGAATATGGATATTCAACTGGATAATCAAATTTAAAAAAATAATAACCTCCAAAATAAGGAGTATCGCTTGGACCTACAATTAATGCGTAACCTTTTAACATATTATTATCATCATGCTGGTAGTAAATTCCATTGTCGGCTAATGGATTTTTAATGATATTTCGAACATCTTTTAGTAAACGTTGAGCACTTTCTTTACTTATAGATACTTGAATTTGCGGAGATTGATTATCCTGCGAATTATTTATTTTTGAATTTAGATTTTCCATTTTATTTGATTTATTATAAATCTCTTTATATATTTAATAAGAAAATTCTATATTCTTTTTAAATATATTATAAAGCATATATGATGTGCGTTAAATATATGTATAAAAGTATTTAAACAAAATAAATTAAAAAAAAATGAAATAGAAATATATTCATATATAATAGTAACAAAATGAATGCGATGGCAACCACTTCAGCAACATATTATAATGATTTATCAGACTTCTTATCAAAGCATAATTCGAATAATACACAAAATAATCAAGAAAAAATAATTACACATACACGAATAGGTTCAAAAGAATTAAGTGTATATGGAGGTTGTTTTAATATTAAAAAAGAAGAGTTGCCAATATTTTATAAATTGTATTATGAGCATATATTTGTAAAATCAAGAAAAGAATATTTGACGGAAAAACAATTAGAACAAACAGGTCCAATATTGATTGACTTGGATTTCCGTTATGATTTTTCGGTTATGTCAAGACAACATACACAAGAACACATTCAAGATATTATTCAAGTTTATTTGGATGAAATCGCAAAACTTCTTACGATTGAGCAAGATGTTAAGTTTCCTATTTTCATTATGGAAAAGCCAAATGTGAATCGTGTTGTTGAAAAACAAGAAACAAAAGATGGAATTCATATTATTATTGGAGTTCAAATGGATAGAGTAATGCAAACTATACTAAGAGAAAAAGTACTAAATAAGATTGGCGATGTATGTGATTTACCATTAACAAATGATTGGTCGTCTATTTTAGATGAAGGTATTAGTAAAGGTTGTGTAAATTGGCAAATGTATGGTTCACAAAAACCTGGACATGAAGCATATCGACTCACCTATTATTTAATTGCTGAGTTAGATTTTACTGATGGAAATTGGATGACAGAACCTCGTGATGTTCGTAGCATTGATTTGTCAAAAGATTTTCATCTTTTATCTGCTCAATATGAGGGTCATGCTAAATTCGACGTTCATCCTAAGATTAAAGATGAATATGAAAAACGTGTAAATAATAAATCAAGTGTAAGTAAATCAAAAAAATCTGGAAAATCCAAAATTAATCTTATATTTGAAGAAGAAGATGATAATATTGATTTATCGGATATTCAAAACATGGCAATGTTAGATAAAGCAGTATCACATATTATAGATAATTTAAAAACCAATGAACATCATATTAAAGAAATACACGATTATACACAAGTTTTACCAAAAAAATATTATCAACCAGGTTCTCATGTTATTAATACACAGGTAGCGTTTGCATTAAAACATACAGATGAACGTTTATTCTTATCTTGGGTAAAATTGCGTTCAAAGGCAGAAGATTTTGATTTCAATTCTATACCTTATTTATACCAAAGATGGAAAGGATTTTCTAAAAAGGGTGATGGCATTACACGTCGGTCAATTATGTATTGGGCAAAGCAAGATGCATTTGAAGATTACGAAAAAGTAAAATTATCCACAATTGATCATTATATTGAAGATACGATTTTTGAGGCAGGTGATTTCGATTATGCTATGGTATTATATCATATGTTTAAAGATAAGTATGTATGTAGTAGTATTACAAATAAACGTTGGTATGTATTTCGAAATCATAGATGGATACGTGATGAAGGACAAAGTTTGCGTCTTGCTATTTCAAAAGATATGTTTCAATTATACTCTGATAAGCAAGGCCAATTTCTAATAGATGCGCAAAATATTACACAAGAACCAACAGATGCTGTACAGGAAAAAAGTCAAAGAAGAATTAAAAAACTTGCTGAAATATGTATTAAATTAAAAAAGACAAATGATAAAAACAATATTATGCGTGAAGCAATGGAAATCTTTTATGATAATGATTTCGTTAAAAATATGGATGCAAACCCATTCTTATTATGTTTTACCAATGGCGTATTTGATTTTAAATCAAAAGAATTTAGACAAGGTTATCCACAAGATTATGTAACAAAAACAACAGGAATTCCGTATATTATTAAACCTGAAAACCCGATTGAATATAATGAGATGGAACATCATATTAAAGAATTTATGAAACAACTATTCCCTCAACCATCTTTATGTCGTTATATGTGGGACCATTTAGCATCAACATTAATTGGTATTAAAAAAGAGCATGCATTTAATATTTATCGTGGTTCTGGTTCAAATGGTAAATCTATTTTGACTGACTTGATGTCACAAGCGTTAGGAGATTATAAAGGTACAGTTCCAATTACACTTGTAACTGAAAAACGTAATTCTATTGGAGGAACATCCTCTGAGGTCATTCAATTAAAAGGTGTACGATATGCAGTTATGCAAGAACCATCTAAGGACGCAGTAATTAATGAAGGTATATTAAAGGAACTAACAGGAGGTGATCCTATTCAAGCTCGTGCTTTATATTCTGATTCAGAAATATTTATTCCTCAGTTTAGTTTAGCAGTTTGTACGAATTCATTATTTGAGATAAAAAGTAACGATGATGGTACATGGAGAAGAATGAAATTAGTTGATTTCATTTCAAAGTTTATTTCAGAAGGTGAAACACATACAGATGATACACAATATGTATTTCCAAAAGATAAAAGTTTAAAAGAAAAGTTGCCAAAATGGGCCCCAATCTTTATGCAATTACTTGTAAAACGAGCATGCGAAACTGATGGTGAAGTAGTTGATTGTGATGAGGTATTAGGAGCATCTAATAAGTATAGACAAAGTCAAGATTGTATTGCTGGGTTTATTAGCGATAAGATTGAAAAAGATCCTAATGGAACAATTGGTAAAAAAGTATTAAATGATGAATTTAAGGAATGGTTTCTTAGTAATAATCCTGGAAGAAAAATACCAAAATTAATGGAATTAGAAGAAATTATTACAAAGAAATTTGGATCCAAGAATATTAAAACTGGAAAATGGTCCGGAATTAAAATTAAATCGGAAGTAAATGAAGATGTAATGGATGATTTAGATAATTAATTTATATATATGGTTTAAGTAATATTACGCAATAATACTTAAATATGGAAAATTTGTTTTTTTATAATGAGTTATAAACATTTTTGGGAAACATAGTATAGATACTTGTAACAGTATTCTCTACAAAAGTAAAAATAATATGGCTATAATATGGATATAGAACTAACAAAACAAAAATTATAATACGCATTAAAATTGATATATATGATGGAACAAATATGGTAGCAAGTAAATATGTTAATACAAAAATATAGTATACGTACCATAATAGTGTGTACCAACTTTTAATACGTGTAGTTGCTTCCTCTTCATAAACTGTTTTTCTATCATTTGTTAGTATATCTCCTCGAATAGACCCTACATTATTCAACAAATTTGTATTTTTATCTGTATATTCGTTTAATAAATCATCTGAATTAACTGCATTTAATAATGCTGTATTATAATACTTATTCATCGTTTCCGCATAGTTAACTACTTGATTAAATGCATTATTTAAATTTGTTGAAATTGTATCCGCAGTTTTAGTTAAATCTTCTTGTTGCATATTATTATAAGCCGATTCTCCTTCAGTATAAATATAATAATTGCGTTTAGCATTATCTAATTGTTCTGGTGCGGTTATCATATTAGTTTGTGCATTCAAATATTTTTGTTTTAAACCATCAGTTACTTTTTGTTTTTGACAAGTTGGACCACATGCTAACAACTCAGAAGAAGTTTCTAAAAGACTATTTATTTTCGCTGTGGTTTCTTGTTGTTTTCTTAATATATTTTGTTGTGCTACATTTGTATTTGAATTCATATTATATTGGCTTATATACTATGAATATTTTATATTATATTAGAATTATTAAAATTTATATTATAACTCTTCATAAAGATTTTTAACTGAATTAGCAGGGTTAATATTTTCTTTTATAGTTGCAACAGGTCTAACAAGTGTAAAACCATATTTACCCAACACACCTGAAATCATGGGCTCAGTTAATGTCTCATTTTTTGGACACGTTCCATCAGAAACACATTTATTTAAACTGCTATCAAATACACTGCCATTGGTACAACATTCGGCTCCAATACAAGTAATTGTTGGATTAGACCAAGGATCCTTTTCTTTACCAGTTGATGAGTCAATTGGTGCGGTACTTTTATTAAAATACCAATTATATTCATCCCAGTTCATATTATCTCTATTTGAAATATCAACTAATTGATAACCAATTATAAACAACGCAAAAATAATAATTATTCCAACAATAAATGCGTATAATCTTCCTGGTAATAAGTCGACATTATAAATATATGTTAGTATGACAATAGGAATACAGAATAAAACAATCGTTTTCATCAAATGCTTATATGTGTTATAACGTTTTCCATAATAGGTATTTATTTCTACTAATTTTAGTTTATTTTGTTTTTGCGCATCAAGCGCGTTTATTTCTAATTTATTTTTATTAAGTTGTTCTTCAATAATATTAATCGCAACAACTTGTTGTGATAGAGTATTTTGGCTATTCGTAGCACCTTGTTGATATCCTGAAAGAATATCTTTCATTGAAGAATATAGATTAAAACGTATTTGTGACAATTCATTGATTTGATTAATAATTGTTTGTTTTTGTTCAAAAGATAAGGATGGGTCATTTAATTGGTCATATAAAGTTTGTTCTTGTTTTTGTAATTCAGAAATATTATTTAATAATTGATTGTTTCTTTCTTGTAAATCTTGTATATTAGATGTTGACATAATATAAAATAAGATTAGATAATATATTATTTCAAAAATGTTATATCTAACAAATTACAAATTACAAATTACTTTAATAATTTCATTGTAACTGATATTGTTGTAATCGCTAAAATGCTCCATAATACATAATTATAATTTTCATATAGCACATAAATACTACTATCACTTACTAAACTATTCAAATCACGTTGTGTCATATTTGTCATTCCTTCACTATCTATTTTTTGGATACGGTTATTTACATCTTTATACATTTGAATATTTTTTTTAAATTGTTCAGAGTTTAAGTTCATTTCTTTATATATTTCATTGTTTTTTGTATATAATGATTCCATACTTGTGGCAATATCATTTCCTAGAATTGCTAATTGATTTTTAATATTATCAAGAATTAATTGGTCGTCATTCGAAATTATTGGAGAAGATGATGCGTCAACATTTGCATTTGCATTTATTTTATTTTGAATGTTTTGTAATTCTTGCTTATACAGAGTAACTAAATGATTAAACTTCGTCTCCATTTTATTAATTTTTATAATCATTTGTGTATCTGCCTTAGAAAGTTCATTATTATAGTTTGCATTAGTGTTAGTTGTTGGTGAAATCACATTTTGTTGTTGTATTTCAAATCCTTCTTTTACTTTTCTATGTTCAAATGTTGCCTGTTTTATTTTATTTTGAAACTTCATAAATCTTTGCCCTTGCGTTAAAGATATGTCCATCATAATTATAGTATAAATATATTATATTTATTAATATATTTATTCATTTTTTACAATTATTTATAATTATTTTGTTAGATAGTATACTATCTAAAAAATACTATATAAAAGATTACTAGGAATAGCATAAAAAACCCTCCAGGTGTTCTTAATGTAAATGACATAACTAAAAATATTAAACCAATGATAAACCAAAAGATAATTTCTATTGGCATCTCTGCATTACCATATAATCCTTTTATTGTGAATAATATAATTAAACACATTAATAACATCCAAAATTGAAGTTGGGTACTCTGTTGAGTAACATATATTTCTTGATTGTCTAATGTTTCTGTAAGTGCTATATATTCATTTATTTGCTTGTCAATGACTGCTTTTTGCTCTAATAATTTGGTATATTCTTTAATTAGAGATATATGCGTTGAATTCATCTCTTTACTAATAGTTTGTTCTTGTGGTTTCAAAGAGGCGATTGTTGCCAAAATTTGTTCGTTTAATTGTAGCAATCTATTATTTAACATTTTTAAATTGTTTGTTGCCTCTTTTTGTTTTGTAATAATTGCGTAGTCTGAGTCTGAACCCGCGGTTAATCTACCCGCACCAGTGCGGGTCCAACAATATTTCTTTACTTCATTAAAAGTTGCTCCACTACATTTTATATCAGACGCACACATGCTTTGACATACTTCTTGTGAACTAGCATCTGTTTGTATTAGTTCACTTGTACCCCACCATGTTCTGCCTTTTAAGAATACATAGGTATTATTTAAATCTGTCGTTTCAGATGTTAGATTTAATATATAATTATTAATTGCTTCTTGATATTGTTGTAATGTATTTTCATATTCTTTTTCAATAACTTCTAATTCAATTAGAGTTGTTTTAAATGACATCTATTTATAATCTACAAAGATTTTATATTATAAATAGATAATATAAAAATAACTTTTTAGTATTTTATTGGATACATTTTCTACCACAAGAATACCCGCATATAAAACTTATAAAACTAACAAATAACAGTAGCCCATTGTCATTATGATTATAATTGCTATAATTATGAGTATCATTTGAATTATCATTATCAGATAATTGACCAATTGATTGACGCAATCTAAATTGTTCTTTTATATTTTCAATATATTTGTTAGTTGCTTCAGTTAAAATATTAGTAATTTTTTTATCTTTAACTCTTTGTGTATAATATAATAACATATAAACGCTATAATATTATAGTATTATATTATTCACTTCTAAACGTATATTTCATTGCATACCCAACTAACAAACAACCTAAAAATAATTCCATATTGCTATAAAATTGTTGATTATATTTTTCCTTAAAATCATCTATAAGCATTTCAGAACCATTTTTAGTTCCTGTGAGATTTGATACTTTTTTCGATAATTTTTCATAGTGGGTTCGTTCTTCTTTTAAACTATTATATGTATCACTAGTTTCATCAGACAATTCGCCTATCTTTATATGAATTGTTTTAGATATTTCAAATAATTCTTTGACTAAATTAGTCAGTTGATTTTTAGATTGTAAATAATAATTTTGATAATCATTTACCTCTGGATGTGCGTGGTAAAAAACATAATATTTTTTATAATCGTCTAACACTGAATTAAATGTGGATTTAATTGCTTCAATACGTTCTTCAATTACTTCTGATTGTTCTGTCATTTATATATTAATTAATTATAATATTATTTTTATGGAACATCGCAGATATTTATATATATTAGAAATCCTACTTAAAGGCCTTTAAGTTGTTTCTAATATACTTATTCTTACGCGATTTTTTCTTTATATGCTTTTTTATCTTTAGTTTCCTTTTTGTTCTCTTGTTAGTTTTTTTTTGTTTTCGTTTGCCTCCAAAAGATACATCTTGGCTTTGGCTTGGTGGTGTTGTCATATCCATGTCATCTGCAAGCAAATCAAGAAAATCATTATCATTATTATTGTCACTTAAATACTTATCAATATCTTGGTCATTAAAATCTCCAAAATTATAATCTTCGAATTCCATTTTTGAACCACGACAAAAAACACAATATACTATTGTATCTGCTCGATTATTTTTTTTCTGAATAAAATTGCACATGTCTTTTAAGGAGTTTAATCCTTCATTTAATGGTAAAAAATCATAATTTAACAAATTATTTTGATTTTGTATTAAGGCAATCCCTTCAAATTGTTTTTGATTGAATGTTATATGATAATTTTGTATTGTATCACCTTGTCTATATAATTCAAATTGTCCATATTTCATTGAATTGATAACCAAATCAAGAGATTCTTTATTATGAGGAACAAGACAAGTTTCACCTAAATTCGCATAAAAAACAAGTGAAATATTATATGGAATAACAAAAGTTTCTGTTGTCTCATCTGAATGACCTGAAATAACATATTCTTTTGACATATATATTTATTTAGTATATAAATAGGTATATATTAATTTTATTTAAGAAATACAAATTCTATAATATGGTTCAGTTAATGCAATTTTACTTGGACGAATAATTTCACAAACTTCACCAGGACGTATTCCAATTACTTGGGCAACAGGATCAAAACGCGAAATTTCTGGAAATTGTTTGTCATTAATTATATTATATTTATTTTTAATTTGAATTAATTCATCTTGACTTAAAACACGATGAGGAGGAACAAGGACGTGTTTTAATATATTAAATTTGAGACGTTTTAAACTAAGAATAATGATAAATATGCCATCTTTTTCCCAAATGTGTTTCACAGTACTTTGCATTGTATCATTTACTTCATCTTTTACAACGATAAACAAAGTATCTTTCTTTGTTAAAATCTGTTCAATATTAAACAAGTCATCAATAATATCCTGTAAATTATTCGGTCTTAATGCTTTATTTAAATAATATTTAATATATATTTTTTTGTGTTGGTCTTTTTGTTCAACTTGAATTGCGATTTGTTGTTTGTCGACTGTTTCAATAGTTTGTTTCTCAGTTATTTTTTTTTCTAATAACATATCTAATTGATTATTTGTTTTCATTGTATTTACCTCATTAATACTAAATCCTGTATATGTATATGTATTGTAATTTTGTTGCTCCATTAACTCTAATAGAGTTAATCTAGATTTATATATTGCCGAAGTTAAACTACTTATGTTTTGGGTTGCCATTATTATATTATAATATTAATAAATTGCTTTTATTTTGTTTCAATTTTATTTATATTATTTTATTGTAAAAAATATAAATAAACATAAATAATTATTTACATCTTAATAATTTTTCTAATTCCATTATTTGATGAGGAAGTATCATTATTACTAAAATCATTATCTAAATTATTATCTAATTTATCAGTATTATCTGCCTCATCAGGTTTTAAAATAGGCAATGAACAATATAGTTTTTCGCTAGCAGATTGAGGTTTTGTAATCGTAATAATTGGTTTTTGAACAATTTCGCCAATTTTTTCAAATTCGTTTGCCTTTTGTTTATATGTAGATTTTAAAGCGTGTAGTTGATCTTTTGCTGGCAAAGCGTTAAAATATGTATCTAAACCAGTGCCTCCCGAAAGTGGAGGAGGGCTTGCTAATGGCGTTGCAGGATTATATTGAGATGAATCTGATGCGTTTACAGGTGTTCCAGGATTGTATGGACTCCCAATATCATATGGAGGAGATTCAGGGGCATTTACAGGTGATCCGGGTTGGTATCCAGGTGATCCGGGTTGGTATCCAGGTGATCCGGGTTGGTATCCAGGTGA
>Ga0233451_10003555_pt1 | contig 13500 bp, 10 predicted proteins | sample 011ome_29_FD_183052 | JGI IMG/M metagenome (GOLD analysis project Ga0233451, IMG submission 183052) | Coastal salt marsh microbial communities from the Groves Creek Marsh, Skidaway Island, Georgia - 011504CT (spades assembly) | ecosystem: Environmental > Aquatic > Marine > Intertidal zone >...
TCTCGCCTTTTTTAGGTCTTGATCTACTATAGTAACATGCCCCATCTTTCTAAATGGACGGGTTTCACGTTTTCCATAGATATGAGGATTGACCCCTTCTTCTTTTAAAATAGCCTCTATATTTTGATAAATGACATCTCCTGTATGTCCTTCTTTTCCAACTAGGTTCACCATTACTGCCGACAAGATACTATCGGTACTTCCAAGAGGAAGATCAAGTATCGCTCTTAAATGTTGTTCATATTGACTACAAACACTGGCTTCTATAGTATAATGTCCAGAATTATGAGGCCTTGGTGCGACTTCATTGATTAGAATTTCACCAGAAGCCGTTAAGAATAATTCTACGGCTAATAAACCTACGATATCCAATTGCTCAGCAACTTGAATCGCAATTTCTCGAGCCATTTTATCAATTGATGAATCGATTTGAGCAGGGCATAATACGTATTCTACTTGATTGGCATCAGGATGAAATTCCATTTCAACAAGCGGATAGGAGGTGGAGACTCCTTGAGGTGTTCTAGCAACGATAACGGCTAATTCCTTTTCAAAAGGAATCAATGCCTCAGCGATACATTTATCTGTACCCAATCCATTTAAATCCTCCAAGCTTCTTACTACTTTTACTCCTTGTCCGTCATACCCAAATTGAGCTGATTTCCAAACAAATGGAAGGTGTTCTTTTTCGTTTTTAACGGCAATTATTAGATCATCTAAGCAGCTATAGGTATGGAATGCTGATGTAGGTAATCCCTTGGCAGCATAGAATTCTTTTTGTTTGGCTTTATCGACAATCACTTCTAAACTTGATGGTTTTGGATAGACTTTCACCCCTTCAGATTCTAATTGTTGTAAGGCTTCAAGATTGATGTGCTCGATTTCAATAGTAAGGACATCGAGCCCTTTTCCAAAATCATACACCGTTTGATACTCCATTAAATCTCCGATAATAAATTCGTTGGAAGCTATCCTGGAGGGAGCTGCTGCACTCGGATCTAAAACTTTAGTGTAAATATCCCATTTTCTTGTTTCTTGTAAGAGCATCTTGCCTAATTGACCGCCTCCTACAATTCCCAATTTAAAATTTGAAGAGAAGTAATTCATATAACTGCTTTGGATAGCAAAAATACAGCTTTATTGCTTAATCACCAGTGAGATGGTTAAAAAAGAGATATTATCGTTATCTTTGTGGCTTCTTATTTTTAATCAAATACCAACTACACCATGATTAATTTAGTATTATTTGGAAAACCCGGTGCTGGAAAGGGAACTCAAGCGGAATTCTTAAAGACTCAGTATAATTTAAAGCATATTTCAACTGGGGACGTCTTTAGATATAATATCTCACAGGGAACCGATCTTGGAAACTTAGCAAAGTCCTATATGGATAATGGTGATTTAGTCCCCGATCAAGTGACCATCGATATGCTTCAAGCAGAGGTTGAAAAAAATCCTGAAGCTAGTGGGTTTATATTTGATGGTTTTCCAAGAACAACGGCACAAGCAGAAGCTTTAGATCTATTTTTAGCACATAAATCAATGAAGATCAATGCGTGTGTTGCATTAGAGGCAGATGAAGATGAATTGACAAAGCGGTTGTTAGAGCGAGGAAAAATAAGTGGAAGAAGCGATGATCAAGATGAAGCTAAGATTAGAAATCGCTTTCAAGAATACAATGAAAAGACCGCTCCATTAAAAGAGTTTTATCAAGGTCAAAATAAATTTTATGCAGTTAACGGTATTGGTGAAATAGCAGAAGTAACCAAGCGAATAGCTGAAGTAATTGATAATTTATAAACCATGACAGAGGGAAATTTTGTAGACTATGTAAAAGTGCATCTCGCTTCTGGAAACGGAGGTAAAGGGTCTATGCATTTCCACAGAGAAAAATATATTACCAAAGGTGGGCCCGATGGTGGAGATGGTGGTCGCGGAGGTCATGTTATCGTTAAGGGCAACAAAAACCTTTGGACGCTTGTTCACTATAAATTTAAAAAACACTTTAAAGCAGAGCATGGAGAACATGGTTCTAAGAGTAGAAGCTTTGGTGCTGATGGTAACGATGTTATTCTTGAGGTGCCTTTGGGAACTGTGATCAAGGATAGTTTGAGTCTAGAGGTGCTATGTGAGGTAACGGAACATGATCAAGAAATCATTGTTTTAGAAGGAGGAAAAGGGGGCTTAGGAAACTGGCACTTTAAATCTTCAACCAATCAAACTCCTAGATATGCTCAGCCTGGTATTCCAGGTCAGGAACTTACCGTTACATTGGAGCTAAAAGTTCTTGCTGATGTAGGTTTGGTAGGGTTTCCAAATGCTGGTAAATCAACCCTGTTGTCGGTTATTACATCGGCAAAACCAAAGATTGCAGATTATGAATTTACAACCTTAAAGCCGAACTTGGGAATTGTTGAGCATCGAGATTTTCAGTCCTTTGTAATGGCTGATATTCCTGGTATTATTGAAGGTGCAGCAGAAGGAAAGGGTCTAGGTCACTATTTTCTTCGACATATTGAGCGTAATGCTACCCTATTATTTCTTGTTCCTGCAGATAGCAAAGATATTATAACCGAATACCATATTTTATTGGATGAACTTAAACGTTATAATCCAGAATTATTAGATAAGGAACGGTTTTTAGTGATTTCAAAATCAGATATGTTAGATGAAGAACTCAAGGCTGAAATTAAGACAGAGTTGTTGAAGGAACTAAAAGAAGGTTCATTCTCCTTTATTTCTTCGGTTGCTCAACAAGGAATTCAAGAACTCAAGGATAAACTTTGGGAGTTGATTAAAAATAATAAAGAGGGGTAATGCGCGTACATTTTATTGCTATTGGTGGGAGTGCAATGCACAATTTAGCTTTGGCACTTCAAGCTAAGGGGGACCAGGTTACTGGTTCTGATGATGTGATTTTTGAACCGTCCAAGTCTCGTTTAGATCAAGCGGGTTTACTACCCAAATCGTTTGGTTGGTTTGAAGAGAATATTACCTCAGCTATAGATGTTGTTATTTTAGGGATGCATGCTAAAGAAGATAATCCTGAGTTAAAAAGAGCTTTGGAGTTGAATCTAAATGTATGTTCTTATCCTGAATTTTTATACGAGCATTCCAAATCTAAAACTAGAGTAGTTATTGGAGGATCTCATGGAAAAACGACGATCACTTCTATGATCCTTCACGTATTAAATTTCTGCAATATAAAGGTAGATTATATGGTTGGAGCTCAATTAGAAGGTTTTGATCGTATGGTACATTTGACCGATGATAATGAGTTTATCTTACTCGAGGGAGATGAATACCTCTCTTCGCCGATTGATCGACGTCCTAAGTTTCATTTGTATCGACCTAATATTGCCTTACTTAGTGGAATTGCTTGGGATCATATCAATGTCTTTCCAACATTTGATTCCTATAAAGAGCAATTTTCTATTTTCATCGATCAGATTGTCGATGGTGGAACTTTGGTGTACAATCAAGAAGATACAATTCTAGAGGAAGTTGTCTTAGAAAGACAACAACCTATTCGTAAAATTCCTTATTCCACTCCTGAATTTCGTTCGGAAGAACATCAAACCATCCTAGCCACACAAGAAGGAGAATTACCCTTAGAAATATTTGGTGCTCATAATCTCAATAATCTTGCTGGAGCTCAGTGGATTTGTCAATTAATGGGAATCGATGTGAGCGATTTTTATGAAGCTATTAGTAGTTTTAAAGGAGCTTCGAAACGATTAGAATTGGTGACTAAAACCGCTGATAGTGTCATCTATAAGGATTTTGCTCATGCACCGTCCAAGGTTAAAGCGACCACTACTGCAGTTCGATCTCAATACCCTACTGCTAATTTTATTTCAGTTTTAGAATTACATACCTACAGCAGTCTCAATCCTCAATTTATAAATCAATACAAAGGATGCTTAACTGATGCAGATCGCGCTATTGTGTTTTATGATCCTCACGCACTTCAAATTAAGCATATGGAATCCCTAAGTGTTGATCAGATTAAAGAGGCATTTGATCTTCCTTCTCTTGAGGTGTATACCAATCCTGAAGATCTTTCAAAGATGTTGTATCAATTAAGCTTATCAAATACGGCATTATTATTTATGAGTTCAGGTAATTTTGGAGGTTTAGATTTGAAGCTTATCGGTGCCAGCTAACCGTTTAAAGAAAGAATCACTCTTGTTTTGTGACAGGAGTTACTTTTATTTCATGTCACTTAAAAACTTTATACCGATTTCTCTTTGGGATCAGCGTGATCAACCAAGAGAAAAACTGGATCGTTTTGGTCCTAAAGCGTTATCCAATGCTGAGCTGATTGCCATTTTGTTGCAGAATGGCTATCGAGGAGTTTCAGCTTTAGAACTTTCCAAACAATTACTGTCCTTTTACGATAATGATTTGGGAATATTTTCAAAATCTTCCATACATTCCTATCAAAAGGTTAAGGGCGTTGGAGTAGCAAAAGCGATTATGTTAAAGGCTGCTATAGAACTGGGTAAACGTTCGTATCAACATATGGAACTTCCTCCTAATTATGTCAATTCCAGTGAGTCTGCCTACAGGACCTTTAAATCTTCCTTGAGCGATTTAAATCGGGAGGAATTTTGGGTAGCCTATTTAAATAATTCACATCAACTTATTCGTTTGGAACAACTCAGTAAAGGAGGAATGACTTCTACAGTAGTTGATGTACGAATACTGTTAAAGCGCTGTATTGAACTCGAAGCAGTAGCATTAGTAGTTGCCCATAATCACCCTTCTGGTAAATTACAACCCTCTAAAGCAGATAAAAATTTAACTCAAAAAATTATACAAGCTGCTAAATTAATGGATATTACACTTCTAGATCATATCATAGTTACACCAACAAATTACTTTAGTTTTGCAGATCATAGTTTGTTATAAATACTTAATTTTAGCTTATAAACAAAGCTATGCTACTAATCTATACCCATCAAATTACTACACGAATTAAATATACTGCAAATCAAGTGTTTAATTCAATTTTGGGTATTACACTAGAGTTGACTACCGACCAAAACTATTTTATAACGTATCAAGGTCCTAAATTGTCGTATACAAAACATCCCATTGCGGATGAGTTTTTTGTAAAAAGCCATGAACTTTTATTTGAACAAGGAATAAATGATCATACCATCAAGGTTTTTGAATGGAATAATCTCCCTTGTTTTTTTCAAACCTCTGAAATGGCTAAAGTTCCTTTTGATTTTTTAGCGGCAAGTTTTTATTTGTTGAGTCGTTATGAAGAATACCTTCCTCATCTAAAAGATGAGCATGGCCGCTTTCCAGGGAGTGAAAGTGTAGCGTTTCAGCACAATTTTTTAAAACGTCCCATAGTTGATTTATGGGCCTATGCATTTTTGAACGAATTGATCAACGTTTTTCCTAATCTTGAACGTAAAAAGCGAACCTATAGTTATCAACCTCTAATAGACGTAAGCAGTTCTCATAAATATAAATACAAAGGATTTATCAGAAGCTTCTCGGGTTTTTTTATGGATATATTTGGATTAAAATTTGGCCAAGTTGTACAACGTACCTTGGTGGTATTGAATCTGATGAAAGATCCCTATGATAATTTTGATTTTCTTAAAAGTATTCATCAATCTTTAGGGATAAAACCCTATATCTTTTTCTTATTTGGAACATACAGTACCTTTGATAAAAATATAGCTCCTTACAGAAGATCCTTTCAACATTTGATTAAGTCGGTAGCCGATGATGCTATAGTAGGGGTAGAGTTATCTTATGAATCTTTTGCCTCGATACATCGTATGAAGAGTGAGTGGATGAACCTTTCCTCGGTGATCCACAGGCAAATCAAATCGGTCCGTATGCGATTTAATCGTATCGAAATACCTAATACGTATAGTGATTTTTCTGATCTTGGAATACGTAGAGATTATTCGATGGGTTATACACATTATCCAGGATTTAGAGCAGGTACCTGCACCTCGTTCAACTTTTATGACATTCACTTAGAGTTGATGCACCCTGTACGAATATATCCTTTCGCTATTCAAGATTATAGCTTACTTAAAGAAAAAAGCATCTTGGATTGTTTGAAACGAATGAAAGAATTGAATGATGAGGTCCGTGAAGTTGAGGGTGAATTTAGAGTTTTATTTTCATATGAACTTTTAGGTTCCTCTGGGAGATTAAACTGGAAGCATCTTTATAAAAAACAACTAGAGCAATTTTATGTTTAAACAGTGTACCGATATATTTTTTGATTTAGATCATACCTTATGGGATTTTGAAAAGAATTCAAGGATTTCTTTTGAAATTATTTTTAATCAAATGGAGTTAGAATTACCTCTGGATGACTTTCTGAGAGCTTATCAGCCTATTAATTTTAAGTATTGGAAATTGTATAGAGAGAATACCATATCTAAGGAAATATTAAGGTATGGTCGTTTAAAAGATAGCTTTGATGCAGTAGCATTCCGTGTTTCTGATCAAGATATCAATCGAATTAGCACAGCTTACATTCATTATTTATCACATCAAACTCATCTGTTTCCAGGAGCAATTGAAGTGCTTAATTATTTGAGCACTTCCTATAAATTACACATCATCACTAATGGTTTTTCAGAAGCGCAATTCAATAAAACTAAGGCTTCTAAAATCGATCATTTTTTTGAATGTTTTATTGATTCAGAGCAGGTAGGGGTTAAAAAACCACATCCGGATATTTTTAACTATGCGTTATCAAAAGCTGAAGTTCAACCAGAACACTCAGTAATGATTGGTGATAACTTAGAAGCTGATATCTTGGGAGCAAAAGCTGTAGGGATTTCTGGTATTCATTTTAACGTACATGATGATCCACCACATGACCATTGCCCAATGATTCATGATCTTAAAGAACTAAAAAACTTTTTTTAGTAGGGATAGTTTCCTTTCCATTTTGTCTTGAGTTCTTCCCGTATTTTTTGTTCTCTTGGATTATTTCCTGGCTGATAAAATACTTCTCCTTTTAATTGTTCTGGAAGAAAATTTGTCTGAACAAAATTCCCCTGATAATCATGAGCATACTTATAATCTTGACCATAACCTAACTCTTTCATGAGTTTTGTGGGAGCGTTTCTAAGGGCTAACGGAATTGATAGGTCTCCACTTTCTTTAACTGTTGCTAGAGCAGCATCAATCGCTACATAACTTGAATTGCTCTTGGGTGAATTTGCTAAATAGATGGCCGTTTGAGATAAGATGATTCTTGCTTCTGGATACCCAATTGAGGTTACAGCTTGAAAACAATTATTGGCGATAACCATAGCGGTTGGATTAGCATTGCCTATATCTTCGGAAGAAAGTATTAACATTCTCCTAGCAATAAATTTAACGTCTTCACCTCCTGCAATCATTCGAGCTAACCAATAGACGGCAGCATTGGGGTCAGAACCTCGAATAGATTTGATAAAAGCTGATACAATATCATAATGTTGTTCCCCTGTTTTGTCATAGAGTACCGTGTTTTTTTGAAGACTTTTTATGACAAAGTCATCGGTGATTTCGACGGTAGCGCTCTGCGCTTGTTGAACTAAGAGTTCGAAGTTATTAAGAAGTTTTCTTCCATCTCCACCTGAGAGTCTAAAGAGCGCTTCTGTTTCAGTGATAGTAATTTTTTTATCTTTTAATAGCACATCTTCTTTAATAGCTCTATGGATCAGTTGATGTAAATCTTCTGCTCCAAAGTCTTTTAAAACATACACTTGACAACGCGAGAGTAGGGCGGGGTTTACTTCAAAACTTGGATTTTCTGTAGTAGCTCCAATTAGAGTTATCCATCCTTTTTCAACAGCTGCAAGAAGGGAATCCTGTTGTGATTTAGAAAATCGATGTATTTCATCGATAAATAGAATAGGATTTTTTGTCGTAAATAACCCATGAGAATTCTTGGCTTTTTCAATGACCTCGCGAACATCTTTTACACCGGAGTTTATCGCTGATAGCTGATAGAAAGGTCGTTTGCTTTCTGTAGCAACAATCTGCGCTAAGGTAGTTTTTCCAGTACCCGGTGGCCCCCAAAAAATCATTGAAGGCAGAATACCTTGATCTAACTGTTTAGGCAAAACACCATCTTTTCCTACTAAATGTTGTTGGGAAACAAACTCCTTTAGTGTTTTGGGTCTTATTCGTTCTGCTAAAGGTTCATTCATACGCTAAAAATAAGAAAGAAAACACACTTCAAATTTTTACTGAGCCATACGTTGACGTAATGCCTCATAAAGGAAAACACTACAAGCTACAGATACATTTAACGAAGCAATTGTTCCTTCCATGGGTAATTTAGCTTGATGATCAGATAATTTTAACAAGGCTGGTGAGATTCCTACATCTTCAGCTCCCATAATTATACCAATAGGTTGATTAAAGTCTTTGTCGTAAACAAGATCAACTGCTTTTTCAGTTGCTGCCATAATTGAAACTCCTGAACCCTGAAGGTAATATACGGCATCCTTGAGATGGTCTACTTTAGTAATAGGTACATTAAATACAGCACCAGCAGATGTTTTAATAGTGTCAGCGGTAACAGGAGCTGCCCCTTTTTTTTGGATAATAATTCCATCGACACCTGTACAGGAAGCAGTTCTGATAATTGCTCCAAAATTTCGAACATCAGAGAGTTGATCCAAAAGCAAGAATAATGGATTTTTTTTGGAGTCCATAACCGTATTGATTAACGTTTCAAAATCCGCAAATTCAATAGGTGAAATAGTAGCAACCGCTCCTTGATGATTATGGGGAGTGAGTCGATCAAGTTTTTCAACTGGGACATAAACAGTATTGATGCTCTTTTTACGAGCAGCAGTCTCTAAGGACTTAATTAGGGATCCTTGAAGCCCACGTTGAAGAAATAGTTTATCAACAGATTTATTTGCTTCTAACGCTTCTAAAATTGCTCTAATGCCATAAATAGTAGTTTCTTGTTCCATTATAGATTTTTGTTGAGTTCCAGAACAAGGGATGTCACATCTTCAGTCTTCGTGAGTTTGTATTTATTTTTCTTTGTGACTCTCATATATAGTTCTTTATCTACAATACCTGAATCAAGTAATTTTTTTTGTGATTTTGATAGTTGAAACACTTCATTTCCATTAATGAGTACCATAAATGATTCATCTTTCCATGAAGCATCTTGATTATTTGCTTGATTAGATGACGGAAAGGCAATACCTTGATTTTCGTTGTTTTGAACTGTTTTTCTGTGAAACAAATATAAGCCATAAGGAGAAGGATCTACTAAAACTTCGAAGGTTGCAACTTTGTTTTCACTTCTAAGATAATGAGCTGAAAAATTTCGACCTAAATGAGTTGCTTTCATTCCATCGGTAAGTTTAAGTTCGTAAATCACGTCATCAATAGCACTTTTTAACTCAAAAAGATCTTTATACATATTATAGCGCATTGCACCTTCAAATTGCTTACCTTCTTTAAATTCAAGTGTTGTTGTGCTAAATTCATCATCGAGATAAGGAGAACCTTTGATGTTTCTATTAGCCATTACGGCTCTTTTAAGCTCAATATTTGCATTGGTGATAGATCTTGGATCTATTGATATGTTTTGAGCCCATACAAGGCTTGGAACAAAAATTAAAAATAGTAGTTTTTTCATACGTTAAATGTATAAAAAAAAAAGCACTCACCGGAGTGAGTGCTTTAAATAACATTAGTAATGAGTTAAACTATATTTACAAGTTTAGTTTTTATCCCACCATAATTTTGTGTCTTGTGAATCAGCACCTTGCGCAGAAACTGCAGCATTGTAGTTAGCTTCATTTAAAGCAGCAGTGTTTGCTGAATATCCATATCTTACTGGTATTCCAGTTCCAGTTAATGCATCTGGAGCTGGGCTCAGTTGAGGATAGTCTAAACGTCTCCACTCTGACCATGCTTCAAATCCTTGTAGGAATAAAGAAACATATTTTTCAGTAGCGATTTGCTCCATTGCTTTAGTTGAATCAAATTGAACAGATGCCTGAGCTAAGTATGCAGAAGCATCATCAGCAGATACACCCCATTGATCCATAGATGCTTGAATCCCTACATTGTACCAATCTTCAATACTGTCAGAAGTCCAACCTCTGTGAGCAGCTTCTGCAATAGAAAAGGCTACTTGAGCATAGGTAAAGATTGCACCACCTTTTTGAGTACCATCATAAATGATATCACTATCAATAAATGAAACGTTTGCTTGAAGTACATTAGGGTTTTCAACTCCGTAAGGAACACCTACGTAATCACCTCCAGATGCTGGAAGTTCACCAAATTGCATTAATCTTGGATCATTCATTCCTTGTAAGTGATCAACTAAAACATTACTTAATGCATAATCCTCACGAGTTTCAAAACGATCTTGCCAAGGGTTATCATTAGTATCTTCAGTTAAATAAGGATAGTTAATGTTTTCAGCAACACTTGAAATAACACCAGGACGAGCTTCTAAGAACTTAGCCTTCGCAGTAGTTTCATCAGCATCAGCAATACGTAACGCCATTACTAATTTCAAAGTATTTGCAAACTTTTTCCAATGAGCCATGCTACCTCCAAAAAGGATGTCGCCATTTAAAGTCCCACTAGTATTAATTGAAGCTAATGCCTCATCAATCAATGCAAAACATCCATTGTAGATGTCTTGTTGGGTATCAAATTTAGGAGTAATGTTATCTACACCTAATAATGCTTCACTAAATGGAACCATTCCCCAACGATCAGTTAATGCTTGAAAATAATAAGCTTTTAAGATCTTTGCAACAGCAATTTGGTTGGCAGTAGTTCCACCACTAGTGTAACTCGCAGCATCTTCGGTATTCAAGTCAATAACTTCTTGAATATCTTTTAATGCTCCAGAATACCATGAGTCATAAGAACGTTGTACTGTTGAATATCTAGATTCTTCAGTATAAGTAATTTGTGAAATATATTGCACCCACATATTCCCGTTTACTTCACTCACGTGACCAGGAAGAGCTCTCATAGCATTTGTTAATAATGCGGCAGTTGAAGCCGTTGAGGGTTGATTAGGGTTGAGGTTTTCATCCCCAAAATCAACAGTTTCGCATGAATTTAACAAACCTATAGAAAGTGCTAAAATTCCGAAATATTTTAAAGTATTTTTCATTTTAATTTTTTTCTAGAAGTTAATTTTTACGTTTAAACCTATAGTTCTTGCTGGAGGTAATTGACCACCTTCGATAGCTCTATAAGAACTTGTTAAAGATCCTCTTCCTTCGATCTCAGATGGATCGATTCCAGGAACTTTAGTGTATAATAATAATAGGTTATTTCCTATGATTGAAAGATCAACACGTTTAAATGGAGTGTTTTCTAAGATATCAGCAGGAACAGTATATCCTAATCTTACTTGACGTAATTTTACGTAAGTAGCATCATACATCCAACGATCGTGTACGCCAAAAAGACTACCAAAATATGAAGGTGCTTCTACATATGTATCAACGGTATTACCATCAACATCAACACCAACAACATGAACTCCACCACCATTAGCAACAGGATCACGTAATGGATTTCCTAAGTCGTTTAATCCAGCTGTGCTTTCATGAAGACCTGAATAGTGAGTAAACATTTGAGTAGTTGAATTAAATAATCCACCTTTTTGGAAATCTAAACCTGCAAATAAGAAGAAATCTTTATATCTAAATGTAGATGAGAAACCTCCAGTAAAGTCTGGTAATAATGTTCCAAGAACTTGGTTAGAATCAACGACGTGAGTTCCATTGCTGTTTAATACAAAGTTACCGTTATCATCAACTCTTCTTTTTCTACCTACAAAGGTACCCCATTCCTCTCCAGGAATTTCTTGTAATTGTAATGCATACCAGCTCATTTGTTGAAGAACATTTTTCTGAATACCTTCATAAATGAATTCAGTACGTTTTTCTAAAGTAGCAAAGTTTACTGCTAAATCCCAAGTTACATTTTCTGTTTGAATTGGAGTACCAGATATAGCAAGTTCCCATCCTTTAGAAGATGTTATTCCTGAGTTAATCGATAATCCTGTGTATCCAGTTGATCCTGGTACAGGAATAGCAACAGGTAACTGAGAATCTTCACGATCAAAATATGTTAAATCAAGTCCAATACGGTTATTTAAATATTTTGTTTCGATACCTATTTCAGTTTCGTTTCTAGTACCACCTAATAAGTTAGGATTTGACTGAGTGTTAGGAACAGAAAATGATGCATTACCACCGTAAGGACTACCTACGTTGTAGATAGCAGTCGTTTGGTAAGCTCCTGGGAATATAGGCGCTTGTGCTACACCAGCTCTTAATTTTGCAAAAGAAATGGCATCAACATTTAAGTAATCATCAAAGATGAATACCCCAGATAATCCATAAGTTTCTAAACGGTTATCATTTGGATTAGCAGTAGATCCCCAGTCTAAACGATAGGAAGCATCTAAGTAAAATTTACTATCGTAACCTACAGATAAGGAAGCAAAACCTGAGTAGATTTTAGATCGTGTTAAATTGTGTGAATAACTTGGTCTATCCACAGAGGTTGCAACTGAATAAAAATCAGGTACAGATAATCCACCTACAGAACCTGCGTAGGTTGATTGATCTCTGTTTTGTTGTAACTGAAAACCAGTTTTAAAATCAATATCTAACGCTTCATCTAAATAACGATCTGCGAAATTTAAGAATCCAAATAATTCATTTTGTTCGTAGTGGTAGCTACCTTCTCCGTAAGCTGGAGTTTCAAGTCCACCGAATGCAGTTCTTGAATTTGAAAAATAAGAGTTTACTCTTCTTCTCGCTTCCAAATTCACTTTTAAGTTATCGACAATTTGATAGTTAGCTCCAAAGTTTCCAAACAAAACATCTTTACGTTGTAAGGTATTGTTGTTATCTGTCATAAAATGTGGCGCATCCCAGTACAAAGGTCTAGAATTTCTTGGTGAACGAATGTTCCAAGAATAGTACGAACCATTTTGGTAATAATTATTTTTCAAACGATCCATATCTAATTGACGTTGCCACCATTGGTTGAAGTTAGCACCTAAACCACCATACCCTTGTAAAGGCTCATTTTCAGTAACTCTTGTTTGGTAGTTAACTGAGGTGTAAAGGTTTAATTTTTCTGAATGGTCATAAGAAGCATTCAAATTGATATCGATTTGATTTCTTGCAGAATTTGGTAAAATTAATTCTGTGTTAATGTTTCTAACAGAAGCAGAAACTTTGTAATCTTCACCACCTTTTGACCAGTTTAACGATGTGTTATTAGTCATTGCTTCTTGGTAGAAGTTCTTTATGTTATCTGGGTTTGGCGACCATGGTCTTAATTCACCAAAAGTATCAGAACCAGGAATCCAAGAATCCCAATGTCTTACTAATGTCCCATCTAAACGTGGACCCCATGATTCATCAGCTGCGTAGTAAGGTATCTTTTGACCATTAAAAGCTGCCCATTCAGCAGGATCTGTTTCTGGATTGT
>Ga0233451_10003556_pt1 | contig 13496 bp, 12 predicted proteins | sample 011ome_29_FD_183052 | JGI IMG/M metagenome (GOLD analysis project Ga0233451, IMG submission 183052) | Coastal salt marsh microbial communities from the Groves Creek Marsh, Skidaway Island, Georgia - 011504CT (spades assembly) | ecosystem: Environmental > Aquatic > Marine > Intertidal zone >...
TTTTAGATTGACTCAATTCTAAAAGCCGTTATAATTCCAATTTCATTCCTCGATAGCTCAGTTGGTAGAGCAACGGACTGTTAATCCGTTTGTCGCTGGTTCGAGCCCAGCTCGAGGAGCCAATTAAATAAAGGCCTATCTTACAAGATAGGTTTTTTTATGTCTGAAAGTAAATACATATAGAGACCTGTGAGAGACCAAAAGGTAGTTATTTCTGGTTATTTGTAGTTATTATTAAAATTAAAAGAGTTGAATTTAAGATAATTTAATCTTTGTTTTGCCATACAATATTTACTAATTTACTACTATTTTCTCACTATGTTTGAAAAAGGTCATAAAAAGATTGGCGGGCGTAGGAAGGGCGCTAAGAATAAAAAAACCTTAATGACTGCTGAATCGATTTTGGTGGAGTTAAATATTAATCCTATTGAAAAGCTTGTTGATATAGCCGAGTCTGACGAGTCCTCTATTGAGCAAAAGATAAGGTGTTGGCAAGAGGTTGCTAAATATACTTATCCTAAGCTTAAGTCACAAGAGATATCTATTGAATCTGAATGCATCATACCGTCAAAGATTGAAATTGTTGCTTACGGCGAAGACAAGGTGTTAGATTAAGAGACAGTTGTCGTGTTTTTCAAAAATCTTCAACTTTAGGTCGAGATAACCATGCTTTTTTCAACTTTTTTGTGATTTCACTACCGTGTCATCCCAACTTGAACAGTATTTTATTCTTACCCCTAACTCATCTAAAAACGCTTCAAATTCCTTTATATTGTTTTTTTCTAGAAGAGACATATCTGCTATCCATTGTGTAACTCTTGCCTCTTGTTTTCCTTTAGCCGAGACCTTGCTTGGACTTGGCATCGGGTTTTAACAAGAATAATGAGCAAAGTCCATAATAACAAATTATCTCTTTTGCACCGATGTGTAAATCGTAAATCGATTTTATGGATTAGCTCTAAAATTTCTTCATTGATACTTTCTTTGTCTTCATTTTCACAGGCTTAATAATCCTCTTCACGACCGTATCTTAACCAGTCAAAGATTGTATCTTCTAGGTTAAACGATCCATACGTTGTATTAATGTCATATCGTGCCCTTTGTGAACCGGCGCTGCCACCAGAAGTAATGCGAATAAATGATATGTATTTATCATCATAATGTTCTCTAGGCTTGTATTCTTTAATATTATCAAGCGATAGCTTGTAAATAGAACCCGGTTTATCACCGCCCAATCTTAAATTCCCAGCATTGTATTTATACACAGGTTCGTTCGAGTTAGTTGTATAAACCATGCAAGTTGGTGATTCGGTACAATTAATTCCAAACATCTTTTTACTTCCTTTAAATACGTGTATCTTTTTATCGTTAAATACTTTGACCGTAACCTTTCCAATATTTTTTTCACCTGTATTAGCTTCAAAATCCCAGCCTGGATTTATCACATCGTTGTATATCTTCTTGTTGTGTTCGTCTGAATGATAACTTAGAGAATTAAATGATACTAATGATAGAAAGCTAAATACTGTGATAATTTTATTCATGTGGCAAATTGTACCAAACTATCCAACTCAACAGATTCTTTTGAGCTACAATTATTACGAATATGAAATACATAATATTACTAGCATTCTTATTAATAAATCCAGTAGCATCTTCCAAAGAAGGTGAGAGGAAGTCATTTTATGATGGCACTAAAACAATCCATCTAAAGTTCACAGATGTTATCAATGATAAATATACTGCTGACGTACTGTGGACACCTGATGATGGCTATGTTCCAAGGTTAGTTGGTCCTGCAACAATCAACTTTACTAGTAGTAGTGGAGGCGTATTCTCTGTATCAGCAGATGCTTTTCACATACCTTCTGACATTTTGCGGGGGTTAGGTCTTATAAAGTTTGAAGATAGTAGTGAGCACGATGGTCATACTATCGAAGTCGATTTGAGCAAGGTTTACTCTGTTGAATACAACTCTCTTAGCAAACCCTTGCTTCTTGATGGTCTACACCATTATGATGAATTAAAGTCTGGCGGCTTAACTCCTTTCTTCTTTGAAGATATTGATTTTGATGGTAAAGATGAATTGATTGTTGTGGATTTTGGAACTGGGCAAAGGCGTGTTGATGAATACACAGTGTATAAATCTAATGATAAGCACAAGCGAGAAGCTACATACAGACCAACTTACCAGGATGATATTGTTTACAACTTGGCAACAGCCAAGCCTTTTGATATGCTTGACCAAAAGACCACTTTCAACAAAGAAAATAAAACGATAGATGTATTTTTATCTGGCGGTGCTTGCACTAACTCAAATGAGAAGTTCAAGTTGATTGACGGGAGATATACTGCTATTGAGTTTACTGATTGGGATTATTATATTGACTATAGCAAAGGTAGTGTTTGTGTGGAATCTGTCTATGACATTGTTAATGATAAGAAAGTTTTTAAGTCAAGGCGTGTAATTCGATAAAAATAATGAAAACGAACCAACTAACAGCCATATTCATATCAATAATACTTTGCACTACAGTAAATGCAGAAGGGTTTAATTACGACTACGCTCAAGTTGGAATAGGTGCAAGCAATTACAAGTCATTTGACAGAGAATATTATGTTGAGGCTTCTAAGTCAATCAATAACAATATTGCTCTTATAGGTGGCTTAGGTTATACCTATGGAGATTGGAATGACCCTGGAGAATATGAAGAACAGAGAGCAAATGGTTATTATTTAGAGAGTGTTTATCATAAGAGTGTAACGCCTATTACTGACTTGATAGCTTCGGCACAATATTTACGTTTAGATTTAAGACGTAGCTGCACTCCTACATCAGGCTCTTGCGGCGTGTATGCTGATAGCACCCCAAGTTATGATTTTTATATTGCTAATCTAGGCGCTAGACATAAGGTCACTGATGATATCGAAGTAGAAGCTCAATACAAGTACACAAAACGTGATGGCGGTAATGTTATAAACAGACAAGCTAAGCTTGATTTAGTGAAATCAGTTACTAAAAAAATATCTGTTGGAGCTGAATACACTTGGGACTTAAACAAGGCATCTGTCAATGCAAAGGTAAACCATTATGGTGTGTTCGTTCGTCGTAGTTTTTAGAATTAAAATGAAATACATATTCCTCCTACTAACCCTAATCCTATCCACAGCCCAAGCAAGCCTAGGCACATTCAAAAACGGTCTGCTAATCAGTCCAGACACTAACAAGCCCTATACAGGCAACCTAGACGTTATTAACAACAACTGGGGCAATAACGCTGTTGAGATTAACAAGAACTATCTTAACGGTGTTCTTCACGGTGCTGAGAAGGGTTACTACCAGTCAGGCAAACTTAAGTCATTAGGCTACTTTAAGCAAGGCGTATTAGATGGCGTTGTTACTGGCTACTATGAGGACGGTACTATTCAAGTAAGAGCATTGTACGATAACGGTAAAAAGCAAGGCAGAGTTGTTTTTTACTATCCTGATGGTACTAAGCAAGTAGAACAAGACTTTAACAATAATGTACTTGATGGCTTATATACAACTTGGTATGAGAATGGCAAGCTAATGGAGTCAATACCGTATTCAAAAGGACTAGTTCACGGCGTGTTAGAAACCTACTACGAGACTGGTGGCATATTTGAAAGAGTTAAGTATGATTATGGTTCACCTAAGTACATAACCACTTATAATGAAGATGGCAGTATTGCTGAACAAAAGGGATGGATTGATAAGAAGGTTATTGAGAGGATTGTGGGGTGATTAAACAAATGCTAATGGTGGTGATGCTTGTAACTACAGTGTCAGTTGGCATGCTGATTGAGTGGTTTTTTCCACAATTTACAGAATGGTTCAATTAGCCTATGGGATATTTGATAGTAGCTGCTTACCTAGGGTTTGGTATTTACTTCAACTACACACCAGGTGACTGGGTTATTGGCGCTGTAATTTGGGGAATAGTTTATTTCAGTGGCGCTACTGATAGCTCATCCAGCATCAATGAAAAGGCTAATGATAATGTAACAAAGCCAGAGCCTGAGGTGGTGTCAATTCCACCTAAACAAGTTAAGGAAAATCCTCATAAAATTGACAGTGTTGAATCAGCAAATAAGTTTGAAGAGCATTATTTTGAAGAGACTTTGAAAACTCTTCCGAAGATTTCTAGCGAGGAATATCGTCAAGTCAATGAAGTGTTTGGCGGGTTTCTCCTTGCAGAAAATATGAATGGCATTGATAGTGGGGATGCTACTATTTTTAAAACCTTTGAAGAGGCTAAGGAGTATATTGAAAAAAAACCAGTTGGAAAAAGTATAGTTCGTTTAGATGGTAATTCTGGATTTAAGGTTAATGATACTTGTAAGAAGCCAGAAAAAAAGCGAGATTCGGTTTCATTGCCAAAGCTAAAGACAGAAGCTACTTCTGATTACTTTAAAATTGAGAACTATCCGACAGTTAGAGTTGTAAATGCTCAATGGCTTGGGGGCGTACAAGAAATCCAAAACATTCGCAATGAAAATATAAAAAACAACCGAGAGATTAACAGTGGCATACCAATATCTCTCGAAGAAATTGATTTGTTTATTAGTTGGGTTGAGTCAGGAAAATCTTTGTTAGAGATTAAGAGTTTCTTTCAAAGAAAGATGAGTAGCTTGGAAAAGTTTGTGTCAAAAGATGGAAATAAAAGAGATGAGCTGGCTAACAGGTGTCGAGTAACCTCTTGGAATGAAAGTCAAAAGCCTAAACTTGGTGATAAATCAGATGTACCACTTAATAAAAAAAGTGACTCAATAAGTAAAAAGAATATAGCCACAACCCCCTTGGATAATTATGTCGTCAACGCACCAGCAAAAGACAAAGGGCTGGATGACTCGATTCAAAACCCTTGTTTAGACTGTGATTGTGAGATACCACAAGTAAGATTAGATAGTATTCCTGATGCTACTAGATGTGCTTCATGTCAATCAGAATTTGAAAAAGACAATCCTGATTCAGTTGCTAGAAAGATTGAAGACAAGGGCATAATGACACGAGAGGGTGCAAAACAAATGAGAGCAAAGCAATATGGAACCAACATTCGTAACAAGATTTAACATTTATTTTTTTAGTGTACCTTTGTGTGCCTTAATTAGTATTAACAAGGTGGCGGCTATATGTCTTCCCTTTTGTTGTGATATAGAAAACATCTCTTAAGGTACACAAGCTACATCATATATTGGCTAAAAGTCAACATTGTTAACCTTGACGCCGTTATAGTAGTTTCCAGAACTCCTTCTAGTTTTTTCAACGCCACGCTCTTTTAGCTTTTGACCCAGCGCCCTTTGTATATGAAATAGGATTTTGAATCCATTGTAAATCCATCATCGTCTATACTTATCATTCTGAACTATTCAAATTAAAATAATGGGTGACGAAGACAAAAAACAATTAGAACAAAAGCTGTGGGATATTGCCAACGAGCTGCGTGGCAAGATGGATGCGGATGAGTTTAGAGACTACATTCTTGGGTTTATCTTTTACAAGTACCTGTCTGAGAAGATGACAAGCTACGGTAACAAGCTATTAGCTGAAGATGGTGTTACTTACTTATCACTTGATGAAGGTAGTGCTGATGGCGCTGAGTATCTTGATGCGATTAAAGAAGAGTCGATTGAGAAGCTGGGTTATTTTTTAAAACCGTCTGAGTTGTTTGGTGAGATAGCTAAGCGAGGCAATGGTGATACTGATAACTTTATCCTTGAAGACCTGACGCAAATTCTGCGCAATGTTGAGCAAAGCACAATGGGCTACGAGTCTGAAGATGACTTTGGTCATTTGTTTGAAGATTTGGATTTAACCTCCACTAAACTTGGTAGAACTGAAGAAGCTAAAAATACGTTGATTGCTAAGGTTTTATTCCACTTAGACCAAATTAACTTTGACCTTGATAATATCGAGTCTGACGTACTAGGCGATGCGTACGAGTATCTGATTGGTCAGTTTGCTGCGGGTGCGGGTAAGAAGGCGGGGGAGTTCTACACGCCTCAGCAAGTATCTAAAATCTTGGCTAAGATTGTCACCATTGGCAAGAGCAAACTTAAGAGTGTGTACGACCCAACCTGTGGCTCAGGCTCGTTACTTCTGCGTGTGGCTAAAGAAGTTGATGATGTGTCGAATTTCTACGGTCAGGAGCTTAATCGCACTACTTACAACCTTGCTCGAATGAATATGATTCTTCACGATGTTCATTATCGTAAGTTTGATATTAAGCAAGAAGATACTTTAGAGCACCCACAGCATATTGATGAGCGTTTTGAGGCTGTAGTTGCCAATCCACCATTTAGTGCCAAGTGGAGTGCTAACCCACTTCATATGAGTGATGATAGATTTTCTCAGTATGGCAAGTTAGCGCCTAAAACCAAGGCTGATTTTGCCTTTGTTCAGCATATGATTCACCAGCTTGATGAAAACGGCACTATGGCAATTGTACTGCCTCACGGTGTACTGTTCCGTGGCGCAGCTGAAGGGCATATTCGCAAGTACTTGATTGAAGATAAAAACTACCTCGATGCGGTGATTGGCTTGCCTGCGAATATCTTTTACGGCACAAGCATCCCAACCTGTATCTTGGTGTTTAAGAAGTGTCGTGAAGATAGTGGCAATATCTTATTCATTGATGCGTCAAATGAGTTTGAAAAGGTTAAGGCTCAGAACTATCTGGCTGATGAGAATGTCGCTAAGATTATTGACACATTCAAGAGTCGTGAAACCATTGATAAGTATTCTTACCTTGCTTCACTGGGTGAAGTCGTCGATAACGACTACAACCTTAACATCCCAAGATATGTGGATACCTTTGAAGAAGAAGAGCCTGTTGATTTAGATGCAGTATCAGCTGAACTCAAAGCCATTGATACGCAGATGCTTGAGACTGATAACACCATTGCCAGCTTCTGTGATGAGCTGGGCATTAAAACACCGTTTTAAATGTCTAATTAAAAATTATGAATTCAAAATTAAACATTAGTAATATGCCACAGTTAAGGTTTCCTGAGTTTAGCAATGAGTGGGAAAGCACCAAGCTTGGAGATATTTCAGATGTATCTAAGTTAGCTGGTTTTGAGTTTACTAAACATATAGAGTACTCTGATACTGGAAGTATTATTGCATTAAGAGGTCTTAATATTAAGAGCAATGGCCTAGATTTATCAGATGTTAAATATATAGATAATAGTGACTTTTCAAAGTTATCAAGAAGTAAGCTTTATATAGATGATATGATGTTTACATATGTTGGAACAATTGGTGAAACAGCTATAATAAAAGAAAATGACAGATTTTATTTAGCTCCAAATGTTTCAAGAATAAGACTTAAAGATGATACTAATTCTGTAGTATTTATTAATCAATATTTTAATAACTCAGGCTTTAGAAATATAGAGATAGAAAAATATATTGCAACGAGCTCTCAGCCTGCTTTGTCAATGTCTAATATTAGACTTTTCTGTTTACAGCTACCAACCAAACCAGAACAGCAAAAAATCGCAGCATTCCTAACCACAGTTGATAATAAAATTGAGCAACTAAGTAAAAAGCAAGCACTACTGGGTGAGTATAAAAAAGGCTTAATGCAACAAATCTTTAGTCAAGTCATTCGTTTTAAAGCTGATGATGGTAGTACATTTCCTGATTGGGAGGAAAAGAAGTTGGGGGATGTTGTGTCAACCCCTGTATCAGACGGTCCTCACTTAACTCCTAAATTTGTAAAAAAAGGCATTCCGTTCCTTTCGGTTAATAATTTAGTAGAAAGTAAAATTGATTTTTCTGATGCTAGATATATTTCAATTGATGACCATCTTGTTTTTTCAAAGAAATGTAAACCAAAAAAAGGTGATGTTTTGCTTGGAAAGGCTGCTTCTGTAGGTAAAGTGGCTTTTGTTGAAACAGATGTAGAGTTTAACATTTGGTCTCCAATCGCAATGATAAGACCAAGCAATAGTAATTTTTCAAAATATATTTATTACTGTTTCCAAACAAGATTTATATTAAATCAAATTAGTAAGTTTACAAACTCATCCTCTCAAGGAAATATTGGAATGGGCGATATAAGTAAAATAATAATTAAATTACCAAGTAAATTAGAACAAGCCAAAATAGCCGGCTTCTTATCCTCAATTGACAACAAAATCGAGCAAGTGGGTGAGCAGTTGAGAGAGTCCAAGCAATTTAAAAAAGCCCTGCTTCAGCAGATGTTTGTGTAAATAAGGAGTATGTAATGTTACACCCTAGAATCCAAAGACTGCAAAATAGTGTTGACAATATACGGGGTAAGAAAATTGTAACTTCATTTTTAAACTCTTTAATAAAACAATCTAAAGAAATCGACACTCTTGAAATTACAAACACACATATGCCAGTGATGGAGTTTAGCAATGCTACAGTCAAGCAAGAGCACAAGCCTAATTGGAAGACTGAACTTAAAAAGAACAAAAGGTTTGATTATATTTTAGGTAATTTTCCATTTGGGGGAGTTAATAGAGAGCCCAATGAAGTTTATGTATTTGAAGGAACTGAATTTAGACGAATCAAGCCTAGTTGGGCTGATATTTTAGATTCATTGCCATTATTAACAGACGGAGGAGTTGCTTTATATGCTCTTGAACCTAATGGCTTTTGCTTACACAATGGGTCTAAATTAGAAGAAGCGCTAAATTTAAATGGTTACTATGTTAATGCAATATTTAATTGCCCAAGGGACATATTAAAACCTTATACAACAATTCAGCCAATATTGACTCTTATTAGTAGAAAAAAGACTGAAAGTGTATTTGTTGCAGAATTATTAGATGAGACTCAAGCAAAAAAAATTGCTATTAATTTTATTTCTAACTCTATGTCTGGAAATTTAAATCAAGGCATGACAATTGAAAGCAAATCTTTTTGTGGTTTTAAACAAATAAATACACGAATTCAAGCTGAAAAGATTCAAACACAGTTTAAAGATTTTAAGCTTATCACTGTTGAAGATATAGCGGAAGAGATTCATATGAGGCGCCAAGGTGAAAGGTTTACAGAAATTGAAAATGCTATCTATATCCCTAAAGTTGGAAACTCTCCTGTAGTAACCAGCATAACAGACTTTAATTTAAAACATCATAACTATTATCAGGTAGTCTTGTCACAAAAGGCGTTGAATAAATATGTCGAGATATTTTATAAATCGGAGCTTGGTAAACTAGAGCTTGAAGCGCATAAAGTTGGTATAGCGATTCAAACACTTTCTATTAGAAGACTAAGGGCAGCCACAATTCCTTTGCCATCTGTCAGTGAACAAAAAAAAGTCATATTAACTCAAAATAAATTAGAAGATTTAAAAAACGAAATCAACACCTTGGAAAGCGAATTAGCTTTAAATCCAACTAGCTCATCCACAGCGCTTTCAAGGTTGGATGATATGATAAATGTGTTTAAAGAACTAACGGAGGCTGATGAGGTGTATTCCTATATTAGAAAAGGGGAGTCTCAAATCCTAGAGTTTAAAGAGACTTTTAGTTTAGATATTGATAAACAAACTAAAGAAAAATATCTTGAGGTTTCAGCACTGAAAACCATAGTTGCTTTTTTAAATACCATTGGCGGCGTTCTTTTAATTGGTGTATCAGATAATGAAGATGTGAAAGGCATAGATGCGGAGGTCGAAAAGTTATATAAAGGGGTTTATGACAAGTTCTTGTTACATTTTAAAAATAATATAAAGTCTAAAATTGGGGAACAATTTTATCCATTTATAGACTATTCAATAGTTGATATGGGCGGAAAAAATATTTTAAAAGTAGTTTGCTGTAAGTCCGATTGTCCTTGTTATTATGAGAATAAAGATTTTTATGTTAGAACTAATCCAGCCACAGATAAACTGGAAGGCCCAAAGTTAGTGGATTATGTTCAACATCACTTTAGTCAATAATGGCAACCCAAAGCGAACAAGCCTTAGAAAACCAACTGATTAAGCAGCTTGAGTCGCTTGAGTATGAGCGTGTTGCGGTGATGTCGGAAAATGAACTGCTTGCTAATCTCAAGCGTCAATTAGAAAAACACAATAAAACCACTTTCAGTGAGATTGAATTTAAGCGTATTACCAATCATCTCAACAAAGGCAATGTATTTGATAAAGCCAAGATACTTAGAGATAAGTTTGTATTGCCACTTGATAATGGTGAGACTAAGTATGTTGAGTTTTTAGATACTGAGCATTGGTGTCAGAATCTGTTTCAAGTGACTAATCAGGTGACGATTGAAGGCAGTTATACAAACAGATATGATGTCACCATCCTAATTAATGGCTTGCCGTTGGTACAGATTGAGCTGAAGAAAAGAGGGGTGGAACTTAAGCAAGCGTTTAATCAAATTAATCGTTATCAAAAGCATTCGTTCGCCTCAAACAGTGCGTTGTTTGGGTATGTTCAAATATTTATTATCAGCAATGGTGTTAATACTAAGTATTACGCCAACAACAAACGGCAATCGTTTAAGCAGACCTTCTTCTGGGCAGATAAGAATAATCAAAACATCACTGATTTGAGAGCATTTACGGATAATTTCTTAGAGCGTTGTCATTTGTCTAAGATGATATGTAAATATATTGTTTTGGCTGAGGTGGATAAGATACTGATGGTGTTAAGACCATATCAATACTATGCGGCTGAGGCGATTATTGACAGAGTGACTAATTCAGATAAGAATGGCTACATTTGGCACACCACAGGTAGTGGTAAAACCTTAACCTCATTCAAGGCTTCGCAGATATTAATGAAATTGCCACAGGTTCACAAGGTGGTGTTTGTGGTGGATAGGAAAGACCTTGATTTCCAAACTACGAAAGAGTTCAATAGCTTTAGTGATGGCTCGGTAGATGGTACGGACAATACTAAGGCGCTGGTCAAGCAGTTTGCTGATGATACTAAGCTGATAGTCACCACCATTCAAAAGCTTAATACTGCTATTAGTAAATCACGCTATCAAACATCAATGGAAGGCGTGAAAGATAAGCATATTGTATTTATCTTTGATGAGTGTCATCGCTCACAGTTTGGTGAAACACATTTACGGATTACAAACTTCTTTAGCAATAACCAGATGATTGGTTTTACAGGTACGCCTATCTTCCCACAGAATGCTATTGGTAATAAGATGGGTAAGCGTACTACAGCAGAGTTGTTTAATGATTGCCTTCACAAGTATGTGATTACCGATGCGATTAAGGATGACAATGTTTTAAAGTTTTCGATTGAGTATGTGGGCAGATATAAAGAGAAGTCTGGCAGTGCTAATAATGTTGATATTGAAGTTGAGAATATTGATATTAAAGAGCTGTTAGAGTCTGGTGAGCGCCTTAATAAGATAACGGATTATATCCTTGCTAATCACGCCCGTAAGACGCACTCAGGTGAGTTTAGCGCGATGTTTGCGGTGAGCGGAATACCTACGCTAACAAAGTACTATGAGCTGTTTAAAGCTAAGCGTGAGAAGGGCGAGCATAAACTTAAGATTGCCACCATATTTAGTTACAGTGCGAACGAAGATGACCAAGATGCTAACGGCGTTTATGAGAGTGATGGTGCGAATGTAGATGATGGTAATATTAACCAGCATAGTCGTGATAAATTAGAAAGCTACATCCAAGATTACAATCAAACATTCAATACCAAGTTCACCACTAAAGATTCACAGAGTTATTACAACTATTACAACGACATATCCAAACGAGTAAAGAACAGGGAGATTGACATCTTACTGGTGGTTAATATGTTCTTAACTGGATTTGATTCGAAGATGCTTAATACTTTGTACGTTGATAAGAATCTAAAGTATCACGGGCTGATTCAGGCGTTCTCACGTACCAATAGGATTGTAAACGAGAAGAAATCACAAGGTAATATCGTGTGCTTTAGAAACCTTAAAGAACAAACGGATGAGGCGATTGCGCTGTTCTCAAATAAAGAGGCTAAAGACGTTATCTTGATGAAGCCTTATGAGGAATATGTTGAGCTGTTTAATAAGGCATTTGTGGCGCTTATGGGTATTGCGCCAAGCGTGAGTAGTGTTGATGGTTTGGTGGATGAGAATGACCAACTTGAATTTATTAAAGCCTTCAGAGAATTGATACGTTTGAAGAATGTATTAACAGGATTCAGTGATTTTAACTTTGCTGACTTATCAATGGGCGAGCAGCAGTTTGAAGATTATAAGTCGAAGTATTTGGATTTATATGAAAAGGTTAAGAACAATACAGAAGTTGAGAAGGTGTCGATTCTTGATGAGGTGGACTTTGAGCTTGAGCTTATCCATAAGGATGAGATTAATGTCGCGTACATTTTACGCTTGTTGGCGCAGTACCGTGAGAGCGACACAGTTAAGCACGCAGAGTACAAGAAAAGCATTATTAACATCATTGCTGGGCAGGAGCATTTGCGCTCGAAGCGTGAGCTAATCGAAGAGTTTATTGATTCGCACTTGATGGGTATTGCGGTTGATGATATTGATGATGAGTTTGAGAAGTTCTGGGAAGGGCAGAAGGTGGGCGAGTTTGGCACACTGTGTGAAAACGAGGGGCTGGTTGAAGACGAAGTAAGGGCTGTGGTTGAAACCTATCTATACGACCAACGTAAGCCATTGGCAGACGATATTGCCAAGACATTACAAGCTAAGCCGAAGCTGCTTGAGCGCAAGAAGATTATTCCAAGGGTGCTTGATAAGATTATGGAGCATATCGAGAAGTTTTACGAGTTATAAGATTAGGAGTACAATTGACCTATGTCATTAATTTTTAAAACCTTTGAAGAAGCTCGGGACCATATCAAGAAAGACCCTGTTGGCAAAAGTATGGTGCGGCTGGATGATGGTTCAGGGTTTGAGGTTAAAAGTAAGAATGAAAAACCAACAGAGCCGCCCCAGTCTTTAGTCGATAACGATAATGAGGTTTTGTCAGAAGAAGATTTAAGAGAATTAATTGGCAATATCCCTGAAGTGGAAAAAAAGACAATAGTAGACAAGTCTAAATTAGAAATTTACAAAACTCCAGTATCAACAAGAGTTAGAAAAAAGAGATGGTCGTATCCAACCAAGAAAAAACATATAAAAAAGACTGTTTTATCTACACCTTCTGTCCTCAAACCCAAAACTATTCAGCCGTTACAAACTCGCACTCAGACATATAAAGGGTGGGTTTCTTCTAGCAAAAATCCTGATGGGAAAAGAGCCACTCACTCTCCTAAGCCAGCAAACAAATATCCAAAACAATATATTGATGAGCCTTTGGGAACGAGAGAAGACTCTAAGAAGATGTATGGTAGGCAGGGTGTTATCAATAAATCAAATAAATACTAACCATGATTCGTGAAGATGAGATTTGTTTAGTGTTACAAGGTCTTATTAACGGAGTTGATTATGAGACTGGTGAATCTTATGATTTTAGTGACACAGTAATCAGCTCTTTAAAAATTGTTTCAACAATGCTTGA
>Ga0233451_10003561_pt1 | contig 13483 bp, 11 predicted proteins | sample 011ome_29_FD_183052 | JGI IMG/M metagenome (GOLD analysis project Ga0233451, IMG submission 183052) | Coastal salt marsh microbial communities from the Groves Creek Marsh, Skidaway Island, Georgia - 011504CT (spades assembly) | ecosystem: Environmental > Aquatic > Marine > Intertidal zone >...
GCGAAGACGATGAGCAGAATCAGCACCGCGCCCCAGCCCGCCGCGGGCTGATAGTACTGGTAGAGAAAGCCGCCGCTAATAGGGCCCAGGACAAATCCTGCGGCGGGGCAGGCGCTGACCAACCCTGACACGCTTCCTTGCTCTTCAGCCCCCACGGCGAGAGAGGCACCGGCGGCGACGGCAGGCATCAGCAGCCCCAGGCCCGCGCCGATCAGGACCATGCTGGTCAGCACGGCCCCCCAAGTGTCCAGCGCACTGATGATCACGGTGCCGACCAACAACAGGCCGCCCCCCCAGCGCACGAGTTGAATGGCTGGCCCGGCGTAACGCTGTGCGATCACGATTTGCATGAACAGGGAGCTGGCCGCCGACACCATCATTGCCCAACCCGTGTGCTGCGCGGTCTCAATGCCGGAGAGATTCAGAACGTCCTGTAATCGAAAGGCCAGCGTTTGCTGCACCATCGCAAAACCTGTGAAAGCACCGATCGCGGAGAACAGATAGACCCGCAGGCGGGAGTCGAGATAGCCGAGGCGACGGGGCTTGATCTGGGTAGCTCGCGGCTTTACGCCTTTCGAGAGTTTCAGGCTGATGATGACCGCGGCCAAACCGGACATAAACGACGCGACCACCAGTGGCGCTAATAGGCCGAGCCCCGCAACCAGCCCGGCCATAACCGGCCCCATGATCATCCCGATGCTATTGGCACTGGAAAGTCGAGCCAGTGTCTTGATGCGGAACCGCGCCACAGTGTGATCTGCCGCATAGGCGGTGCAGCCAGGGCTGGTGGCCGACATGGTTGCTGCCTGAAGGGAGCGGATGATCAAGGCGATGATGAACAGTGTGAGACCAGTGACCGTGCCATCCTCGGCGAGTGAGAACAGCACAGCAAAGGCGAGCGAACCAATGCAGTAGCCCATGAGTCCGATGAGAATGACGGGCTTGCGACCAACCTTGTCCGAGAAACGTCCCCAGAAGGGCGCAACCAGCGTGAAGACAAGCGCTGATGTCGAAATGATGGCGGTGATGCGAACTTCGTCGAGGCCCACCGACCGCCCCAGCGGGGGCAGGATGGCGAACACGAAGGCCTGACCGATGGCCGTTGCGAAAAGGCCGACGAATAGGAGGGAGAGAGACTGACGATCCAATCGCTCCGTGCCCGCCAGCGAGCCGGTGGCGGCGATATCAGTCATCGGCGACCCGGGCGGTAATCCAGTGGTAGCGGGTGGGCAGGATTTTCGTCAGCTGCAGTATCAACCACGCATCCCAGCCGACCATAATCCGACGTTTACCGCGAGCGGTGCCGCGCAGGATGATGTCCGCGGCGCGCTCAGGAGTCGTTCGGGCCAGGCGCCTGAATTGCTGGTCCCGCTCATCCGCATCGGCCATGACCAGGCTGCTCTCGCCGTCGGTGCGGGCGGACCGCGCAATGTTGGTCTGTACGCCACCGGGATGAACGCTCGACACAAACAGGTTCGAGTCCATGTACTCCGCTTGAAGCGCTTCGCTGAAACCGCGGACCGCAAACTTGGCCGCGTTATAGGCGCTTTGTGTGGGGATGCCCACCATGCCGAAGATCGATGAGATATTTACCAGATGGGCGCGTTTGGACTGTTTCAGGAGGGGCAGAAACTCCCGGGTGGCGTGAATCACCCCCCAAAAGTTAATGTCGATGAGCCATTTGAAATTATCCTCGGTCGAATCCTCAAATCGAGCACCGTAACCGACCCCCGCGTTGTTGAAGAGTAAATCGAGCTCGGGGATCTCTTCCGCAACGGCTCGCGCCCAAGCAACCAGTTCATCTCGAATGCCACAGTCGACAACTCGTGTGACTACGCGCGCGCGCGCGCTATCGAGCAAATTGGTGGTCTCTGCCAATTTGGCCTCGTTCACATCGCATAGCCACACGTGGCATCCCGCCTGATTCAGGCGCTGCGCCAGTGCTCGTCCGATGCCGTCTCCGGCACCCGAGATCGCAGCTGTCTTTCCCGTAAAGTAACGATCGATTCTTGACATCATGATTCTCCGGCTGAGCGCGGCGCGCAGTGTACCCGACATCCCCTCGGCGGTGGCGTCGCGCAAAAATTAGACAGGGAAAACGCTTTGCCGTAGACTGCAGAGCCAGCCCGCGCGGGGTTCCCGTCAGCCCCATCACGCGTCTAAGTTTGCGATTTGCGACCACAGGGTGAACCCAGCCCGGCCTGTCCGTGCACCTGTTTCAACCCTTTGGCGATAACGACTGGGAGGTCTCATTGTCTCATTCCGCTGTCCTCGTTTTGGAAGATGGCGCGACGTTTCGCGGCCGGTCCATCGGTGCTGTGGGGAGCACGGTGGGAGAGGTAGTCTTTAACACAGCGATGACCGGTTACCAGGAAATCCTGACAGACCCCTCGTATTGCCGCCAGATCGTTACCCTGACCTATCCCCATATTGGTAATACGGGGATCAATGCGGCCGATCAGGAATCGAACAGCGTTCAAGCCGCGGGTCTTATCGTCAGGGATTTGCCTTTGATGGCGTCGAGCTTTCGCTCGGAGCAAAGTCTCAATGATTATTTGGTGGCCGAAAATGTTGTCGCCATCTCCGATATTGATACCCGAAGGTTGACCCGCCTGTTAAGAGACAAGGGCGCTCAGAACGGTTGCATTGTTGCTGGGCCGAACCCTGATGAAGCCGACGCATTGGCGAAGGCGCGCGCCTTCTGTGGGCTCAAGGGGTTGGATCTCGCCAAAGAGGTGACAACGCAGGCCCCCTACCCATGGACAGAGGGGAGGTGGCAATTGGGTGCAACGATAGACCAGCCATCGCCATCGGGCTCGCGCTTCCATGTTGTGGCACTGGATTTTGGTGTTAAGCGCAATATTTTGCGCATTTTGGTAGATCTCGGGTGCCGTGTGACGGTGGTGCCTGCGCAGTCCACGCTTAGCGAGGTGCTCGCTTATGGGCCAGACGGTATTTTCCTCTCTAACGGCCCTGGTGATCCCGAGCCCTGCGAATATGCAATCGAACTGGCTTGCGAAGCCATGGCGCAGCAGATGCCTTTGTTCGGGATTTGCCTGGGCCATCAGATTCTCGCACTGGCCAGTGGTGCTAAAACCGAGAAGATGAAGTTTGGGCACCATGGTGCCAATCACCCGGTGCAGAATCTGGCGGATGGCACCGTCATGGTGACCAGTCAGAATCACGGTTTTACCGTCTCTGAGGAAGCGCTTCCCGAGACCCTGACGGTGACCCACCGCTCGTTGTTCGATGGTACATTGCAGGGAATATCCCGCACCGATGTGCCCGCCTACAGCTTTCAGGGGCATCCAGAGGCCAGCCCCGGCCCACATGATGCCGCTGCATTGTTTGATCCCTTCATCAAGGCCATGGAGCGTGCTTCATGATGAAAAAGGTGGGCTAGACCATGCCGCGACGCTCAGATATTCAAAGTATCTTGATCATCGGTGCTGGGCCGATCGTGATCGGACAAGCTTGCGAGTTCGACTACTCCGGGGCGCAGGCCTGCAAAGCGCTCAGGGAGGAGGGCTACCGGGTAATACTGGTCAACTCAAATCCCGCTACCATCATGACCGACCCCGCCATGGCCGACGCCACCTATATAGAGCCGGTCGAGTGGCAGACGGTAGCGCGCATTATAGAGCGCGAGCGTCCCGACGCGATATTACCGACCATGGGCGGACAAACGGCCCTCAACTGCGCGCTCAAACTCGCGGCCGAGGGTGTGTTGGAGCGCTTTAATGTCGAAATGATCGGTGCCACCAAAGAGGCGATTGATAAAGCTGAAGACCGAGAGAAATTCGATATCGCTATGCGTCGTATTGGTCTCGAGACGCCCCGTGCGGGATTGGCACACAGCATGGAGGAGGCTTGGGCAGTACATCAGGAAATAGGCTTCCCATGCATTATTCGACCCTCGTTTACCATGGGGGGGTCTGGCGGTGGTATCGCTTACAACCGCGACGAATTTGAAGAGATTTGCTTGCGAGGGCTAGAGTTATCGCCGACCAGCGAGCTACTAATTGATGAATCGTTGATCGGCTGGAAAGAGTATGAGATGGAGGTTGTTCGGGATAAAAACGACAACTGCATCATCGTATGTTCGATTGAGAATTTCGATGCCATGGGTGTCCATACGGGAGATTCCATCACGGTTGCTCCCGCACAGACCCTGACTGATAAGGAATATCAGATCATGCGCGACGCCTCTCTGGCGGTGTTGCGCGAGATAGGCGTTGAGACCGGGGGATCCAATGTGCAGTTTGGGCAGTGCCCGGACACAGGCCGGCTCGTCGTAATCGAGATGAATCCCCGTGTGTCTCGATCCTCTGCCCTGGCGTCCAAAGCGACAGGTTTCCCCATCGCGAAAGTGGCGGCTAAGTTAGCAGTTGGTTACACACTCGACGAACTTGAGAACGATATTACGGGCGGCGTGACCCCCGCTTCGTTTGAGCCTGCGCTCGACTATGTTGTGACAAAAATCCCGCGCTTTGCCTTCGAGAAATTCGCTACGGCCGACCCGCGTCTCACGACGCAGATGAAGTCGGTGGGAGAGGTCATGGCGATTGGCCGAACTTTTCAGGAGTCGTTACAAAAAGCCCTTCGGGGTTTAGAGGTGGGTTCCGCTGGGTTCGAACCGCATATGCAGGTGACCGACGCGGACAGTCGATCGGAATTGGTGGATCGTTTGACCAATCCAGGTGCTGATCGCATTTGGTATGTCGCTGACGCTTTCCGGGCGGGCTTTGAGCTCGAGGAAATCTACGGGTACTCGGGAATCGACCCTTGGTTTTTGGTACAGATCGAGGACATCGTTCACTGGGAGTCACAACTGCAGGGCTTAGGACCTGACGATATCGATCACTTACTGATGTGGGGACTCAAGCGCCGCGGGTTTTCTGACCGGCGCATAGCGGATTTGCTGGCGGCTACCGAGAGCGCGATTCGTGAGCGTCGATGGTCGCTCGGTATCCGGCCGGTATACAAGCGGGTGGATACCTGCGCGGCTGAATTTGCTTCATCCACGGCTTATATGTACTCCACTTACGAGGAGGAGTGCGAGGCAGCACCGAGTGACCGCAAAAAGATCCTGGTCTTGGGTGGCGGACCTAACCGTATCGGTCAGGGTATTGAGTTTGACTATTGCTGCGTCCATGCGGTGCTAGCGATGCGCGAGGACGGTTATGAAACCATCATGGTCAACTGTAATCCCGAAACGGTATCAACGGACTATGACACCTCTGATCGACTCTATTTTGAGCCGGTAACCCTTGAGGATGTGTTGGAGATTGTTGCGCTGGAGCAACCCGTTGGCGTTATCGTGCAATTTGGCGGCCAGACGCCTCTGAAACTTGCACGCGCGCTCGAGGCGGCAGGGGTTCCCATTATCGGAACAACACCGGATCAGATTGATCGCGCCGAGGACCGCGAGCGCTTTCAGAAAATGATTCAGAGTCTGTCTCTGCGACAGCCGGCCAACACAACGGTACGCAGTGTCGAACAAGCGGTTGCCGCCGCTGAAGAGATCGGCTACCCCCTTGTGGTGAGGCCTTCTTATGTGTTGGGTGGTCGCGCCATGGAGATCGTGTACCGCAAAGAGGATCTTCTGCGCTACATGAACGATGCTGTAAAGGTGTCAGAAGACGCGCCGGTACTGCTCGACCGTTTTCTAAGTGCCGCCATCGAGGTCGACATCGATGCGGTGAGCGACGGCGAGCAAGTGGTCATCGGCGCCATCATGCAACACATCGAGCAGGCGGGCGTGCATTCTGGCGATTCTGCCTGCTCGCTACCGCCTTACAGCTTGCCTGCCGATGTTCAGGAAGCGATGCGTGACGTGGTCCGGAAGATGGCGCTGGAGCTGGGTGTTTGTGGGCTAATGAATGTGCAGCTTGCCTGGCAGGATGGAGAGATTTTCGTTATCGAAGTGAATCCGCGTGCATCACGCACTGTGCCGTTTGTTTCCAAGGCGGTGGGTGTCTCTTTGGCAAAGGTGGCGGCGCGCTGCATGGCGGGTCAGAGCCTGGCCAGCCAGGGGGTTACGCGAGAGATTGTGCCTCCCTACTACAGCGTCAAAGAGGCGGTGTTGCCCTTTAATAAATTTCCTGGCACCGACCCCATTTTGGGACCAGAGATGAAGTCGACGGGAGAGGTCATGGGAACCGGTGAGACCTTCGCGGCGGCATTTGCCCGAGCGCAGCTGGGGGCGGGCGATGATCCGCCGACCTCAGGTTTGTGTCTGATTAGTGTCCGCGATGCGGACAAGGCCGCGGCCATTGTTGTGGCGCGGCGACTGGTAGCCCGTGGCTTTGATCTGGCCGCGACGGGCGGCACTGCTAACGCGCTGGAGGACGCAGGCCTTTCGGTCCGCAGGGTCAATAAAGTGGCAGAAGGGCGACCGCATATTGTGGATTTGATCAAGAACGACGAAGCGGCCATGATTATCAACACGACGGAAGGCCGCCGTGCCATCATGGACTCGGCATCGATTCGGGCGAGTGCCGAGCAACATAGGGTGTTCTACACCACGACGTTGGCCGCGGCCGAAGCGGTGTGTATGGCGTTGGAACAGGAGACGGACATCACCGTTCGTCGCCTGCAGGATTTACATGAGAGCATTGCGGTATGAATCGAGTTCCGATGACAGTTCAGGGAGAGCGATCGCTTCGAGAGGAATTGGAGCGGCTTAAAAAAGTAGAGCGTCCGCGCATTACACAGGCTATTGCCGAGGCGCGGGAACATGGCGATCTCAAAGAAAATGCCGAGTACCATGCGGCTCGAGAGCAGCAAAGTTTTGCCGAGGGGAGAATTAAAGAGCTCGAGCACAAACTGTCCCATGCGCAGGTGATCGACATTGCGACCATTCCGGCAACGGGTAAAGTCATATTCGGCGCGACGGTCACGCTGATCGATGTTGATAACGATAGGACAGTGCAATATCGGATCGTCGGTGAGGACGAAGCCGATGCCAAAGTCAATCTGATTTCGGTGAATTCGCCTATTGCGCGCGCGTTGGTGGGTAAATCTGAGGGCGACGAGGTTGTCGTCAATGCGCCCGCTGGTGATGTGGTTTATGAGATAGACACCGTCGAGCACCGCTAGACTTACTGAAAATCATTCTCATTGAACGTATGATCCGCGTTTTATCGCGGGAACACCCTGTGGTTGCTGAAAGCCAAACGATGAATTTGTGGGAGCTACCGACCCGCACCGAGGCGGTGCTGGTCGGCTTTGCTCCCGCGCTCGAAGAGCGGTATCGCGGCCGGCTGCTGGAATTTGGCTTTCACGCAGGGGAGAGGATTGTTTGTCAGCATCAACCGGGATTGGGAGCGCCGCGAGTTTATCGGGTGAGCAATGCCACCTATTCACTTGATCGCGAGCTGGCACTGCAGGTGCTGGTCAGCGTGACGAGACAGTAGCTTCATGTCGAGAGTACTCTTGGTCGGAACGCCGAACTCGGGCAAAACCGCGTTGTTCAATCGACTCACGGGATTAAATCACCGCGTTGCCAACTATCCGGGCATCACCGTCGACCTCTCCATGGGTCGCCTGTCAACACTACCTGAACACGAATTGGTCGACTTCCCCGGCACCTACTCCCTTAGACCCATTTCGGAGGAGGAGCGTATCGCGGTTGCTCATTTCGCCAACGCGTTGGACGATCCTGATGTGGCGCACGTGCTGTGCGTCGCAGACGCTACGCGTCTGGAGAAGAGTTTATATTTTTGCTTGCAGGTGGTGCGCGAGTGCCGGCGACGCGGTAAGGCGGTCACAGTGCTGGCCAACATGGGAGACATACTGGCACGACACAATCTCGCCATAGACGCGCGGGGACTTGCAGCAGGTATTGCTGCCCCGGTGTTGGTGGTATCGGCGCGGACAGGTGAGGGACTGTCTGAGGTGCTGCAGCGTCTGGCCTCAGGCATCAGCAGCGAGGCTTCAGCCGACCGGGTTCCAGAGCCGGCCCTGCTCGCTCAGGACGACGAGTCCGCTGATCAAGCGCTGTATAAAGAAGCGCATCAATTAGCCGAGCGCTTCGGTGCGCCCGCGGATCAACTGTTGCTGATCCAATCACGCCTGGATCGATTTTTTTTGGGGTCACTCTCGGGTGGTCTCTCCTTCAGCCTTATTATGCTGGTTTTGTTTCAGTCAATCTTCACATGGTCGGCCCCGGCAATGGATGCCGTGGAGGCGGCGATCGCGGGGCTCGGCAGTTGGATGCTCCCGTTCCTCAGCGAGGGCATTGTTCGTGATTTCACAGCGGACGCCATTTTCAGTGGGATCGGTGCTTTTTTGGTGTTTGTGCCGCAAATCTTTGTGCTGACCTTTGTCATTGGTTTACTGGAGGACTCGGGTTACCTCGCGCGCGCTGCTCTCATCTGTCACAAGCCACTCCGGTTTTTTGGCCTCAGTGGAAAAAGTTTTATCCCCATGCTGTCTGGGGTCGCCTGCGCCATTCCCGCGATTTACGCTGCGCGCTCGATCGAGTCTCCACGCGCCCGATTCCTGACCTACCTCGCGATTCCTTTGATGCCATGTTCAGCACGATTGCCGGTTTACACATTGTTGATCGCAATTTTTATCCCCAGAGAGACCGCATTGGGCGGTTTGGTCGGTTGGCAGGGTCTGACGCTTTTCTGTGTCTACGGTTTGGGTATCGTTTGTGGCCTAGTGGTTGCCGGCGTGGTGAATCGGGTGAGCGCCGGCGAAGCGCAGATGCCTTTTATGATGGAGTTGCCGGCCTACCGACTGCCAGCCCTGATACCGATTGCCCGTAAATCGGTGCAGCGAGCCCAACATTTTGTCACCAAGGCCGGATTGGTGATTTTGAGCGTTACGGTGATTGTATGGGTGCTGGGTTATTTTCCCAATCAGGGGGCAGATCTGGGCGCCTCATGGCTGGGGACCATTGGCAAGTGGATAGAGCCTGTTTTTCAGCCGTTGGGGCTGGACTGGCGTTACGGTGTGGCGATCGTCAGCGCTTTTCTTGCTCGCGAAGTCTTCGTGGGCACCCTCGGCACAATCATGGGCATCGAGGGAGCCGAAGACAACATCATACCGTTGGTGGAGCAGGTTCAGGCCAGCGCGCTGCCTCTGGGTTCGGGGTTAGCGCTCCTCGTCTTTTTTGCCATCGCGTTACAGTGCGTTTCGACCGTGGCCATTTTGGCGCGGGAGGCCCATTCCTGGCGTTTGGCATTGCGCATGGTGGTGGCCTATCTCTGTATGGCTTGGCTCGCGGCATGGGTTACCTTCCAAATCGCCGCCGCAGTGTGATGCTCAGTCTTTGCGTTCGTGCTGAAACAACCGGAGCTCTGTGAGCACCAATCGCGCTGCCAGCTTTAAAGTCAGATCATGGTGGTCCCGCCTGAGCTTTTCGATTCCTGCGGTGATGTCTTCCCGTAGTTGGCGTTCTTCCGTCGTACTCAGGTTTGGGGGTAAGCGAATTTCAAACTGACAATCCGAGTTGCGCACCAATTCATCATAGACTTCAGTCAGGGTCGTGGTAGCGAACTCGATCAGTGCCTCATCAGCGCCTTTGTGCTGCAGCAACGCGGCGAGTTCCCGCTCGAGAAAATCAAAAGCCCGTCTCTGTCGAGTGGGAAATTGGACGATTTCGGCCATGAGCGTTCGAACAGTACTTAGGACTGGGCTCTTTGCAGATTCGACTTTCTCGGATCGGCGGCAGAATTACGGCGCACTAAAGTCGCGATGTTGCCAATGCGCTGTACCAGTTGGGCTCCGCTTTGCTCGCAGAGTGCCGTCACTACCGCCTCTCGCTGAGCGCGGTCACCCACGACAATCTTTACTTTGATTAATTCGTGATCCAAGAGCGCGCGCTCGAGCTCTTGGAGTACGGAGGTAGAGAGCCCATTCCCAGCAACGGTGACCACCGGGCGCAGGGGGTGTGCCAGCGCTCGGAGCTGGCGTAATTCTTTACTTTTGGAGGGGTTCATAAGCTGCCCAGACGCGTCTCGCGTTACACTGTCGGTATCAGCGCAAGTGTAATGGCGTCGGACGAGAATGTGGCGAGAGTGGAGTAATAGTGGGCAAAAAAAAATCATCCAGCCGCGCTTGGTTGAAGGAGCACCACGACGACCCATACGTGCAGCGCGCCCAACGAGAGGGCTATCGCTCGCGGGCGGTATACAAACTGCTTGAAATTAATGGCAAGGATCGATTAATTCAGCCGGGTATGTCGGTGCTCGATCTGGGCAGTGCCCCAGGGGGTTGGTCTCAGGTAGCGGGTAGCTTGGTGGGCGATCGTGGGCGAGTGCTGGCGAGCGATATTTTGCCTATGGACCATCTTCCCAACGTGACCTTTGTGCAAGGTGACTTTACAGAGCAGGAGACCTATGACCAGTTGATGCAGGCGCTGGCGGGACGCCCACTGAATGTTGTGCTGTCGGATATGGCGCCCAATATGAGCGGACTGACAGCGGTGGACCAGCCCAGAGCCATGTATTTGGTGGAGCTGGCGACTGATCTTGCGCTACGCGCACTATCGCCGGGTGGTGCTCTGCTGACGAAGGTTTTTCAGGGTGAGGGGTTCGAGGCATGGTTTCACCAGATCCGCGAGCGTTTTGAGCGCGTAGTCACCCGTAAGCCAGCAGCGTCGCGTCCCCGCTCGCGGGAGGTGTATGTGGTGGCAACCGGTCTCAAAGCGGCCGAACGGGACGCCTGAGAAGCTTTTAATCGACGTCAATGTGGCGAAATTCGGGAAAACTCATGGGAAATGACTTGAAAAAGACCGAATTTGCCCCATTTACGAATAGGAGGCGGCGATGAGCGCCGCCAAAGGCTGGTACAGCGTCCCTGCGCTAACCGTTATACTGTGCGGCCGGGCCCAGTGGGTGCGCCGAAACCGAGAGGAACTGTTGTGAACAATATGGCCAAAAACCTATTGCTGTGGTTGCTGATCGCCGCAGTCTTACTCTCAGTGTTCAATAATTTCAATCTGCGAACCGGTACAGAGCAGGTCGGTTATTCGGAATTTATTCGCGAGGTGCAGACGGATCGGCTCTCCAAGGTGTTGGTTGACGGACTGACAATCTCCGCCCAGCGCAAGGACGGAACCAGCTTCGAGACCATACGGCCGATGGTGGAAGACCCCAAATTGATGGACGACCTGCTAGCCCATAATGTGACGGTCGAGGGAAAGCAGCCCGAACAGCAGTCTGTTTGGACTCAGTTACTAATCGCCAGCTTTCCGATATTGCTGATCATCGCGGTCTTTATGTTCTTTATGCGGCAGATGCAAGGGGGTGCTGGAGGCCGTGGCGGCCCAATGAGCTTTGGAAAGAGCAAGGCCAAGCTTCTGGGAGAGGATCAGATTACGACGACTTTTGCCGATGTGGCGGGCGTCGAAGAGGCGAAGGAAGACGTGCAGGAGCTGGTGGAATTTTTGCGCGATCCTGGTCGATTTCAAAAGCTGGGCGGACGTATCCCCAGAGGGGTCCTAATGGTTGGTCAACCCGGGACCGGTAAAACCCTACTGGCTAAGGCCATTGCCGGTGAAGCCAAAGTCCCGTTTTTCTCAATATCGGGTTCGGATTTTGTCGAGATGTTTGTCGGCGTTGGTGCCTCCCGTGTTCGCGACATGTTCGAGCAGGCCAAGAAGCAGTCACCGTGCATAATTTTTATCGATGAGATCGACGCGGTGGGTCGCCACCGTGGCGCGGGACTTGGCGGTGGGCACGACGAGCGAGAGCAGACCCTGAACCAGTTGCTGGTCGAAATGGACGGTTTCGAGATGAACGATGGCGTGATTGTCATCGCGGCCACTAACCGCCCCGACGTCTTAGACCCTGCGCTGTTGCGTCCCGGTCGCTTTGATCGACAGGTCGTTGTGGGACTCCCGGACATCCGCGGCAGAGAACAAATCCTGAAAGTCCACATGCGAAAAGTGCCGCTGTCGGAAGACGTGGATTCCTCAAAGATTGCGCGTGGCACCCCTGGCTTCTCAGGGGCCGATCTCGCAAACTTGGTTAACGAAGCGGCTCTGTTTGCGGCTCGCGGTGGACTGCGGATGGTGGGCATGGACCAGTTTGAACTCGCCAAGGACAAGATCATGATGGGTGCTGAGCGGCGATCTATGGTGATGTCTGAGTCCGAGAAACTGAACACGGCCTATCACGAGGCGGGGCATGCCATTGTGGGAAGACTGATGCCCGAGCATGACCCGGTTTACAAAGTGTCAATTATTCCGCGTGGGCGCGCCCTCGGGGTCACGATGTTCCTTCCGGAGGAAGATCGATACAGTCATAGTCGTCGGCACATTATCTCCCAGATCACCAGCTTGTTCGGTGGGCGGGTTGCTGAGGAGATGACGCTGGGTAAAGACGGTATTACCACGGGTGCCTCCAACGATATTCAACGGGCCACTGAAGTCGCCCGCAACATGGTAACGAAGTGGGGATTGTCAGAGACCATGGGTCCCTTGATGTACGACGAGGGTGGAGAGGAAGTTTTCTTGGGACGCTCTGCCGCGCAGCCCGCCAAAGCGATGTCAGACGAGACGGCGCTGGCAATTGACCGGGAAGTGCGCAGTATCATTGACGAATGCTACGCCAAAGCGTATCAATTGCTCGAGGAGAATCGGGACAAGCTAGACATGATGGCAGATGCACTGATGCAATATGAAACCGTCGATGCGGAGCAGATTGACGACATCATGGCGGGCGAACCGCCCAGGCCCCCCAGTGGCTGGTCCGGGGACGATCGCGGCGCGCCACCCGGTGCCGGCGAGCCGGAGTCCGCGGCCAGCCCCATAGGCGGCACAGCCACCGAGCACTGATCGCTTCCGCACACGCGAGGCGGTAAGGCAATGACCAAGCAGCTTCGATGCGGGCCGCGCTCGCTTGATCTCGGTGCGCCCAGCGTTATGGGCATTCTTAATGTCACCCCAGACTCGTTCTCGGACGGGGGGGAGCTATTTCGTCACCACAGGGTCGACCTAGGCGCACTGCTGAAACGTGCTGAAGCAATGGTGGATGCGGGCGCGCAGTTGTTGGATGTCGGAGGCGAATCTACAAGACCGGGGGCCACGCCGGTCACCGAAGAGGAAGAGCTAGATCGCGTGCTGACGGCCGTTGAGGCATTAGTCGCGCGGTTTGACGTCATCATCTCTGTTGACACCAGCGCCCCGAGGGTCATGAAGGAGAGCGCCCGCCTTGGGGCGGGGTTTCTCAATGATATCCGGGCTTTCCAGCGGCCGGGTGCGCTAGAGGCGGCGGCTGCGACGGATTTGCCCTTATGCGTCATGCACATGCAGGGTGAGCCGAGTACCATGCAAGCGTCTCCAGAGTATCTCGACGTCTTAACTGACGTGCGCGCGTTTTTGGAGGCGCGGATAGCGGCCTGCATCGGCGCCGGCGTCGAAAAAGGTCGCATCGTGATTGACCCGGGTTTTGGTTTTGGCAAGACGGCCGCGCAAAACTTTGAGATGCTGGCGCGGTTGCCTGAATTGTCTGTTGATGCCCTACCT
>Ga0233451_10003568_pt1 | contig 13472 bp, 13 predicted proteins | sample 011ome_29_FD_183052 | JGI IMG/M metagenome (GOLD analysis project Ga0233451, IMG submission 183052) | Coastal salt marsh microbial communities from the Groves Creek Marsh, Skidaway Island, Georgia - 011504CT (spades assembly) | ecosystem: Environmental > Aquatic > Marine > Intertidal zone >...
GCAACTGGCGCACGGCGGACTCGACCTCGTCACGGCTGTCAGGGGGACCTGCGGGCGCCAGCCGCGCACCCGTGGCGGCGGCGAGTGCCCAGTCCACGGGGTCGGTCATCCGACGACTGTACGTCGCCCCGGGGCAGCGTCGCTCAGCCGCGGCACCCGCAGGAGGCGAGCGCAGCCGCAGCGCGATCGAGCGCAGCCCGTGACGCATCCACATCGGTCGTCTCGTCGGACATGAAGGCGAAGGCGAGGAGACGTCCGTCGGCATCCACCACGGTGCCCGCGAGCGTGGACACGCCGATGAGCGTGCCGGTCTTGGCGCGCACGAATCCCGCGGCGGGTCGAGTGTCGGCATCGGCGAAGCGATCGGCCAGCGTGCCGGTGAGGCCCGCGACGGGAAGGCCGAGGACGACCGGCCAGGTCCATGCGGGCGCAGTATCCCCCGCGGCCAGGCTCGCGGCGCTGGCCAGCGTGAGCGGGGAGGAGATGTCCTCGTAGGAGAGGCCGCTGCCGTCGACGAACTCCGCGCCGCTCACCGGGATCCCGAGCGACTGCAGTGTGGCGAGCGTCGCGGCCGCACCGCTCGCGAACGATCCGGCTCCCGAGGCCTCGGCACCGGCTACGTGCCCGAGGATCTCCGCCATGTCGTTGTCGGACTCCGTGAGCATCGTCTCGACCATTGTCGCGATGGGCTCCGATGTCGTCGTCGCGATGACCGGGCCCGCGGCGACACCGTCGACGATGTCGCCGACGCTCACGCCGCGATCGGCGAGCTGAGCGGCGAAGGCCCGCGCTGCGGCGCCCGCCGGATCGGGCTGGCGCGCCTCATCGCCCCCCACGCGGGATCGATCGACGACCAGCGGCGACACGGGTGCCGCGATGCCGAGGGCCGGATAGTCGGCCGACCATCCGGGAGCGAGAGTGGGTCCGTCGAAGAGGCTCGTGTCATAGCGCAGCGTGACCTCGCCGGTGACCTGGCCGATCACCTGGTCGGCGAGATCGGCGAGCGACGAACCGCTCGCCGACACCGAGGCCAGGGTCGGATCCCCCGCTCCCACCAGGGTGAGGGTCGACGTCGCGGCATCCCACGTCACCGTCGTCTCGATGCGTCCCTCGGGTCCGAGGGCATCCAGGATGGCAAGCGAGGTGAAGATCTTCTGGTTGGAAGCCAGGGAGCGAGGGAGCGCGGCCTCGCGCTGGTAGACCACGGCACCGGTGGCGACGTCGAGCACGATCGCACCCACCGAGCCGCCCAGGGCGGGAGCGTCGAACAGCGGATCGAGGACATCCGCGATCGCCGTGGGCGCACCCCCGGTCGCATCGTCCGGGAGCGCGAGCACCTGCTCAGCGGGTCCGGAGGGAGCAGCCTGCGGCGCGGCGTACGCCGGCACTGCCAGCACCAGGGCGAGCAGCGCCGTGAGGGGAAGCCACGTGCGGCGCATGCGACTCCTCCCGGAAAGCAGATGCGGCCACGAGTCTGGCGCGCCATGAGGAAGACTAGGTCAGGTCACCCGTCGAGGAGGTCACGTGACACCCCAGCCCTTGGAATTCGACGTCACCATCGAGATCCCCTCCGGAAGCCGCAACAAGTACGAGATGGATCACAAGACCGGGCGTATTCGGCTCGATCGCATGCTCTTCACGTCGACGCGCTATCCGCACGACTACGGCTTCGTCGACGACACGCTCGGACTCGATGGTGATCCACTCGACGCCCTCGTGCTCGTGCAGGAGCCGACCTTCCCCGGCGTGGTCATCCGCTGCCGGGCGGTGGGGATGTTCCGCATGACCGACGAGGCCGGTGGCGACGACAAGGTGCTGTGCGTGCCCGCCGGGGATCCGCGCATGGAGCATGTGCGCGACATCTATCACGTGTCGGAATTCGACCGGCTCGAGATCCAGCACTTCTTCGAGGTCTACAAGGACCTCGAGCCCGGCAAGTCCGTCGAGGGCGCGACGTGGACCGGCCGCGAAGAGGCCGAGCAGGAGATCCTGGAATCACGGGATCGCTTCACGGCCACCGAGGGCCACTGACGAACTTGCTCGACGCGCCGATCACTGCGCCGTTTGTCACAATGCACGCGTGACCCTCGACAACCGGCCCGGATCCGGTGACGGCTGGGTGACGTTGGAGAGCGGTCGCGTCGTTTGGGGGCGCTTCGGCGCCGCGGGCATGCTGCTGTGCCACCGCGAGGACTCCACCGACTACCTGCTGCTGGCACGCAGGGCCCACTGGGTCCACGGCGGCAACGGAGAGTGGTCCGTGCCGGGCGGAGCCATCGATGCGCACGAGGATCCCGTCGAGGCTGCCCTCCGAGAGTTCGACGAGGAGATCGGTGCCGTGCCCACGGGCTTCCGCCTCGCCGGCATCCACGAGGTCGTCCTCCAGCCGGGCCTGTGGAGCTATCACACCTGCTGCGCGCACGTGGACGAGCGACCCCACTACGACGCGACCCTCTCACCGGAGAACGACGAAGCGGCGTGGTGGGCCGTCCATGAGCTCGACGACCTGCCGCTCTTCCGTCCCTTCGCCGAGGCGCTCCCGACGCTGCTGGAGATCCTCGCCCGCGCGCGCTAGCGGGCGCGGAGATCGGACAGGGGAACCTGCTCGATGATCGGCGCGTAGGCGCCCATCGAAGGCGTGGCCGGCTGACCGGGCGTGACGCTCTTCACCGACTGCGTGAACGTCGCCTTGGGCAGGATGTGGCGGAAGAGGAGCAGGGCATCCTCGTGGACGCCGTCGGTATTGACAGCGCCCCAGTCGATGAAGGTCACCCCGCGGTACTTCGCACGCTCCGCGACCGGCACCTGCTCGGGCGTCACAACTGCGATCGTGTAGCGCCCCTTGGTCACCTTGATATCGCGGTCGCTCACGCAGTCCACGACGGGCAGCGGCCTGATGTTGATGTTCTGGCAGAGAGACCAGTAGCGCAGGTCCTTGCGCACACGGGGCGCCTTCCCGGTGACGATGAGAGCCCTGTCTGGGTCGTAGGCACGCTGGGCGACGAGATACGACGTGTCGTAGCTCGGGTAGAAGGGACCGTCCGGCGCACGGGCAAAATCCGCCGGGACATCGGGCTGCGCCTCGAGCACGACCGGGTTGTCGGGCGGCCCGATCTGATTCTCCGCACACGGCTTGAGGGCCTCGCGGCGGCCGTCCTTGGTCTTGATCGTCACGGTGGGCAGGGGTCCTCCTGCCGGGCTCGATGTCTCCGATCGGTAGACGCGGTAGATCACGACGGTGAGCTGGTGCGCCTCGTTGTCGAGATCGGGAAGCCTGCCCTGAGGCGGCACGAAGGGCTCAGCACCCTGAAGCGTGTTGTCACCGGGACGACTCGGTGACGTGGTGACGTTGACCGTCCACGTCCGCTGCGCGCCCTTGCCCACGCGCTTCACCTGCTCGTCATTGACACTGTCGATGACCGCGCGATCGCGATAGTTGTAGGTCTGGATCGACCAGTAGCGCGCCTTGGGGTCGCGGCCGCTGATGATGAGCTCATCCCCTTGCTCGAGGAAGGCGGTCTGCACGTAGTAGGCCGCGTCGGTGTCGGGCCAGGAGTAGTTGGCATCGGCCGGGTAGTTGATGGGCCATCCGCAGAAGCGGTTCGGGCCTCCGGGCTCCACGGGTTGCACGGGCACCAGGATGAGCGCCTGGGCGGGCATCAGTCCGAGGGCCAGGGCTCCGGATCCGAGGACCGCGGCGAGGGTTCGCGTGAAGGCGCGCATGGCGTGACATTAGTCACCTGGCTGACGCGTGGCCAGCCCATTCGCCGATCAGGTCCGTCGACTGGCCACGAGCAGCACGGCGTATGCCACGAGGAAGGCCGCCCCCACTCCGAGGAGGGCCCAGCGCATGGGTGTCCAGTCACCCGGGAGCGTGAGCGTGAGCACCGTCATGGCGCCGCCGGCGACGATCATCACGGCGCCGGCTCCCAGGACAGGGTGGTCACCCGCCCTGCGGACGAGCCACATCTGGCCTCCGAGTCCGAGCAGGGCCGCACCCAGCATGCGCAGGGTCCAGTCCACGGCATCGGTGGACTCCAGTCCGATCCAGGAAGCGAAGGCACCGGGCACGAGCAGCAGCAGGATCCCGGCGATGACGAAGAAGATCGATCCGACGGACAGGACGACGCGGATCAACTGCGCCGATGCACCGACTCCGGTGATGTCTCGGAGTTCCGCCTCCGTCATGTCCCGACAGTAGTGCGACGGGTGCGGTCCGCGCGGTTACGCCACGGGCGAGTCGCCGGCAAGCAACTCCTGCGGGGCGACGGTGAGGACATATCCCGAGTCGCCGGGCGTGAGAATCCAGTAGAGATCGAAGCGCTCCTCGGGCCACGCATCCGGCACCTGCGTGCCCGGGGCGAGCGGGAAGGCCCTCGCCAACGTGGGGATATGCCCGTGATCCCACACGATGAGGGTCGGCACCCCCGCGGCCAGGACCTCGGCGGCCATCTTGTCCTCGTCGCCTCGGCCGAGGTGATCGAGCATGTCGAGGTCGAGACGCTTGGCGATGCCGTGCGCCGTGAGTCGGGGTCGATCGCTCGCGTGATCTGGGTCGGTCGCCGTGGCGTAGACCCGCTCGGGCTTGACGAGGACGTCTCCAGGGCGCCCGGCGTAGGCCATCCGCGCGGCGAGGGCACCCGCACGTGACCATCCCCTCGGGGTGAGGCCGTGACCGGAGGGATGACCGTGATGGTCGACTCCATGCGGCCCGTCGGGCTCAGGCTTCTCGGCATGCCGCGCGATCACGACGATGGGCTCGGTCACGTCACATCACCTCCGGGTGAGAGCGAGCTCGGCGAAGAGCGATCGCGTGAGATGGTCCACGAGAGCCTCGCGGCTCACCGTCCGAGGGTCCCAGGCGAGCACCGTCTCCTCCATGCCCACGAGCCAACCGCGTACGACGAGACGCGCGAGTGCATCGTCATCCGGCCACGCCGCCGCCGCGAGCCACTTGGGGACCAGGGAATCCCGGATCTCCCCAATGAGATCGACGACGCGCTGATCACCGCCGCCCGCCGCCCGGACCAGCGCGGTGTAGGACGAGCGGTTGCGCTCGACCAGGCGCACGAAGCCTTCCACGAGGGTGCGCACCCGCTCCTCCGCGGATGCCCCTTCGGGAGTGAGCACCGGCCGCAGCAGATGCTCACCCGCGGACTGCACCACGGCGGCGTAGAAGTCGCCCTTGGTGGGGAAGTAGTGGAAGACCAGGGTGCGCGAGATTCCCGCCTCAGCCGCCACCTCATCGAGCGCCATCTCGTGGATGGGTCTCGACTGCAGGAGGCGCCAGCCGATCTCGACGAGCTGCCGTCGGCGCTCGTCAGCAGGCATGCGAGCAGGCGGCGTGGCCGAGCCCACGGGCTCGACCACGCCTACCGGCTCAGGAGTAGCGCCCACCCGACTCGGCCAGGGCCACGAGCGAGGCCGGCGGAGTGAAGCGATCGCCGTAGCGCGCACTGAGCTCACGCGCCCGAGCGACGAATCCCGCCGGTCCACCGGGGTAGCCGTTGATGTACTGCAGGACGCCGCCGGTCCACGGGGGGAATCCGATGCCGAAGATCGAGCCGATGTTGGCCTCGGGCACCGAGCGCAGGACGCCTTCGTCGTAGCACTTGACGGACTCGATGGCCTCGGCGAAGAGCATGCGCTCCTTCATGTCCTCGAAGGGGATGTCGAGGTTGTCGCCGCCGAAGTTCTCGACGAGACCGTCCCACAGGCCCAGACGCTTGCCGTCGGCGTACTCGTAGAAGCCTGCTCCTGCTGCACGTCCGCCGCGCTCGAACTCCACGACCATGCGATCGATCGCGGGGTAGGACGGGTGCTCCGGGAAAGGCGCTCCCGCGGCCTCTGCGGCCACGCGACCCTCCTCGCGGATGCGGCGACCGAGCGTGAGGCTCACCTCGTCGAAGAGCGCCAGCGGTCCCGTGGGGTAGCCCGACTGCAGGCCGGCCTGCTCGATCGATGCGGCGGGCACGCCCTCGGCGAGCATCGCGACGGCCTCGCCCATGAAGGTGCCGATGACGCGACTGGTGAAGAAGCCGCGACTGTCGTTGACGACAATCGGGGTCTTCTTGATCGCGGCCGCGACGTCGAGCGCCTTGGCGATCGTGGCGTCGGAGGTCTTCTCCCCAACGACGATCTCCAGCAGCGGCATCTTGTCGACCGGCGAGAAGAAGTGCAGCCCGATGAAGTCCTCGGGGCGCTTCACCGCCTGGGAGAGTCCCGTGATGGGCAGTGTCGAGGTGTTGGAGCCGAGCAGTGCGTCGTCGGCGACGACCTGCTCGATGCGCCCGAAGACCTCGGTCTTGAGCTCCTGGTTCTCGAAGACGGCCTCGATCACCAGGTCGGCACCCTTGGCCACGTCCATGGAGTCGGTCGGCGTGATGCGGGCGAGGACCTCGTCGCGCTGGGCCTCGGTCATCTTGCCGCGCGAGACAGCCTTGTCGAGGATGCCCTGCGAGTAGGCCTTGCCCTTCTCGGCGGCCTCCATCGTCGTGTCGACGAGGACGACCTCGATGCCGTTGCGGGCGCAGACGTAGGCGATGCCCGCGCCCATCATTCCGGCGCCCATGACGAGCGCCTTGGTGGGCTTGTACTGCGGGTAGCCCTCGGGACGCGCACCTCCCTTGGTGATGTGCTGCAGGTCGAAGAAGAATGCCTGCGTCATGTTCTTGGCGACCTGACCGGTGGCCAGGCTCGCGAAGTAGCGGGCCTCGATCTTCTCCGCGGTCGCGAAGTCGACCTGAGCACCCTCGACCGAAGCGGCCATGATCGCGAGCGGAGCCGGCATGGGCGCACCCTTGATCTGCTTGCGCAGATTGGCGGGGAACGCCGGGAGCATCATCGCGAGCTTGGGATTGCTGGGCGTGCCGCCGGGCATCTTGTAGCCCGGTGCATCCCACGGCTGGACGGCGTCGGGATGGGCGAGCACCCATGCCTTGGCCATCGCAAGCATCTCCTCGGGGGTGCCGGCGACCTCGTCGACCAGGCCGACCTCCTGGGCCGCGGCAGGCTTGCGTCGCTGACCCTGGAGGAGCACCTCCATGAGCGCCTTCTGCAGGCCGAACATGCGCGTGGTGCGCACGACACCGCCGGCTCCGGGCAGCAGGCCGAGGGACACCTCGGGCAGTCCGATCTCGCTTCCCCGGGCGTCGAGTGCGACGCGGTAATGGCAGGACAGGGCGATCTCGAGTCCCCCGCCGAGTGCCGCACCGTTGATCGCCGCCGCGACGGGCACGCCCATCGTCTCGAGTCGGCGGAACGCGGCCTTGACGCGCGCGATCTCGGCCTCGAGCCGCTCGGCGTCTGCCGGCGTCGCCTTGATGATCTGGTTGAGGTCGGCGCCTGCGAAGAACGTCTTCTTGGCGCTCGTGACGATCACGCCGGCGATGTCGTCCTTCTCCGCTTCGAGGCGATCGAGCGTGGCCTCGAGGGAGGTGATGAAGGTGTCGTTGAGGGTGTTGGCACTGCCACCCGGATCGTCCATCGTGAGGGTGACGACGTTGTCGGCGTCCTTCTCCCAGCGGAACATGTTGTCGCTCATGACTCTCCTCAGACCCGCTCGATGATGGTGGCGATGCCCATGCCTCCGCCGATGCACAGGGTGATGAGGCCGTAGCGGCCTCCCGTGCGCTCCAGCTCGTCCATGACCGTGCCAGTGATCATGGCGCCGGTGGCGCCGATCGGATGGCCCATGGCGATCGCTCCGCCGTTGACGTTGACCTGTTCGATGTCGAGATTGAAGTCCTTCATCCACTTGAGGACGACGGAGGCGAAGGCCTCGTTGAGCTCCCACACGTCGATGTCCTCCGGCTTGAGACCGGCAGCGGCGAGCACCTTGTGCGTGGCCGGCGTCGGGCCGGTGAGCATGATCGTGGGATCCGCGCCGGTGACGGCGGTCGCGACGACGCGGGCGCGCGGGGTGAGCCCCGCGGCCTTGCCTGCGGCCTCGCTGCCCACGAGCGTGAGTGCTGCTCCGTCGACGATGCCCGAGGAGTTGCCGGGGGTGTGGACGTGGTCGATGCGCTCGACCCAGTGGTACTTCTGCAGCGCGACCGCATCGAAGCCACCCATGTCACCCATGGCGGCGAAGGAGGGGTTGAGCTTGGACAGCGATTCGACCGTCGTGTCGGGACGCAGGAACTCGTCGTGGTCGAGGATCGTCACGCCGTTGATGTCCTTGACGGGCACGACCGACTTGGCGAAACGACCTGAGCTCCACGCCGCCGCGGCCCGCTCCTGGGAGCGCACGGCGTAGGAGTCGACGTCCTCGCGTGAGAAGCCCTCGATCGTGGCGATGAGATCCGCGCTGATGCCCTGCGGGACGAAGTAGGTGTTGTACGCCGTCTCCGGGTCCATGGCCCACGGTCCGCCGTCGCTGCCCATCGGCACCCGGCTCATGGACTCGACGCCACCGGCGAGCAGCATGTCGTCCCAGCCCGAGCGCACCTTGGCCGCCGCGATGTTGATGGCCTCGAGGCCGGAGGAGCAGTAGCGGTTGATTTGCATGCCCGCGACGGTGTCGGGCAGGCCCGCGGCGATGGCCGAGGTCTTGGCGATGTTGGCGCCCTGGTCACCCAGGGGCGTGAGGCAGCCGAGGATGAGGTCGTCGATCTGGTTGGTGTCGAGGTCGGGATGGCGGGTGCGCATCTCGTCGATCAGGCCGGTCACGAGCGACACGGGCTTGACCCCGTGCAGCGAGCCGTTGGCCTTGCCGCGGCCGCGCGGGGTGCGGATCGCCTCGTAGATGAACGCCTCGGTCATGGGAGCCTCCTTCGAGCGCTGGCGCGCCTGTTGAGCATCTGTCAACAAACGCTACTCGCCGGTAACACGGGTCGCAAGGGGGCCCCGCCATCATGGTCGGGTGACGCCACGACGGATCGGCCTGCTCGGCGGGGAGTCGACCGGCAAGACCACCTTGGCCATGGGCCTGGCCGATGCCCTGCCCGCCTTCGTGGCCGAGGAGTACCTCCGCGACTTCGTCCGCGACTTCGGTCGCCTCCCCGAGCTCGGGGATCAGGAGGGCATCTTCCTCACTCAGCAGATGACGGTCAGCACCGTCGAGCGGGCCGCAGAGTACGCCGACACGCCCTGGGTCATTGCGGATCCGCTTCCCCTGATGACGGCGGTCTACAGCATCGTCTACTTCGATGACTCCTCGCTTCTCGAGGTAGGCCTCCAGGATGCGTCGACATACGACATCGTCCTGTGGTGCGCGCCCGACATCGACTGGGTCGCCGAGAAAGGCATGCGAAACGGCGTCGAGCATCGCGACCGCGCTGAACGTGTCATCGCGGAATACATTGCGCCGCGTCTGCAACTCATGCGCATCAGCGGGACACCCATGGAGCGAGTGACCTCGTCGCTTGCGGCACTCAAGCGCTAGCGGCCGCGCGCCAGACCCGGCTCACGAGGGGCACGCCAGGGCGGTAGGCCAGGTGCACATGCGAGGGCGCGTCGAGGGCGATGAGATCAGCCTGTCGGCCGGGCGCGATGGCGCCGATGTCACTGCGTCGCAGCGATGCTGCTCCCCCGGCGGTCGCCGCCCACACGGCCTCGGCGGGCGTCATGCCCATCTCGCGCACGGCGAGCGCGATCATGAGCGGCATCGAGGTCGTGTACGACGATCCCGGATTGCAGTCGCTCGCGATGGCCACGGTGACGCCGGCATCCCAGAGGCGACGCGCGGGCGCGTAGACGGATCGCGTCGAGAACTCCGCACCGGGCACGAGCGTGGCGACCGTCCCGACGCCGGCTAGCGCCTCGATGTCGTCATCGCCGAGATGGGTGCAGTGATCGACCGACGCAGCGCCGAGCTCGACCGCCAGGCGCACGCCGTCACCCTGCGTCAGTTGGTTCGCGTGCACGCGCAGGCCCAGGCCCTTCGCCTTCGCCGCCTCCAGGATGCGTCGCGCCTGGTCGGGGTCGAAGGCACCGCGCTCGATGAAGACATCCGCCCAGCGCGCATGCGGCGCGCAGGCATCGAGCATCTCGCCAGCGACGAGATCGACGTAGTCATCCGGCCGATCGGCGTACTCCGCGGGCACTACATGAGCTCCCAGGAAGGTCGTCTCGTCGGTGACCGTCCGCGCCGCGACAAGCGAACGCGCCTCGTCGTGCACCGTGAGGCCGTAGCCCGACTTGGCCTCGACGGTGGTGGTGCCCTGCCGCAGCGCCTCGGCGACCAGCCGGGCGGCGTTCGCCGCGAGTTGCTCGTCGGAGGCCGCGCGCGTGGCGGCGACCGTGGTGCGGATGCCCCCCGCGGAGTACGGCGTGCCGCTCATCCGCGCGTCGAACTCCGCCGCGCGATCCCCGGCGAAGACCGGGTGCATGTGCGCGTCCACGAAGCCGGGCAGCATCGCGGCGCCGGCCATGTCGTGGGATACGTCCACCTCGGGGAAGTCGGACGCGGAGCCGATCCAGGCGATGCGCCCATCCACGGCGACGACGGCGGCATCGCGCAGGATGCCGAGCAGTCCGTCACCGGCCTGCGGGTCGGCGGTGCAGAGCTCGCCGATGTTGGTCCATCCCACGACGCTCACGCGAGGACCTCCCGGATGCTTCGATCGAGCTCGTCAGCCGTGTCCAAGGAGACATGCCGCGCCGACCGCACACGTTCGACTCCCGCCACCACGACGGTGCGCACGTCCGCGGGCGCCGCGGCGTACACGAGAGCATCGACGACCGCGTCGGGGTCGTGCCCGGCCAGGCGCACGCTGCCCGTCGCGACCTCGACGAAGTCCGCGGGCGCACCGACGGCGATGCCGCATGCCGGCAGGCCGAGCGAGGAGGCACCCCCCGTCGTCATCAGGTCCAGGAGATCCCTGCCGGTAAAGCTCCCCCGGCGGCGGCTGCCGAGACGCTCATCGAGCTCGATCGCGCGGGCCTCCTCGAAGGGATCGATCACGGCGTGGCTATCGCTACCCAGGCAGAGACGTGCGCCCGCATCGCGCAGGGCCGGGATCGGGCCGATGCCGTCTGCCAGGTCACGCTCGGTCGTCGCGCACACGCACACGTGACTACCGCCGAGAGCGGCGATGTCCGCATCGGTGAGATGCGTGGCGTGGACGGCCGTGAAGTCCTCGCCGAGCGCTCCCGCGTCGCGCAGGATCTCCACGGGTGTCCGCCCGTAGGCCGCGAGCGACTCGTCGTTCTCCCGCGGCTGCTCGGAGACGTGCGCGTGCAGGGGCACTCCTCGCTCACGCGCAACCGATGCCGCGTGCGCGATCGCGTCAGGCGGCACCGCGCGCACCGAGTGCACGGCGAGACCGTGGGTGACGAGGCCACCGGATAGCAGGGACGAGGTCCGCTCCGCCCATGCCCCGACGTCCCCGTCGCTGAAGCGGACCTGAGTCGGGTCGGGTGCGACGCCCGGTCCCCCCGCGAGGTAAAGCGTGTCGAGCAGGACCAGCCGGATCCCCGCGTCCTCCGCCGCCGCCGACAGGGCGTGCGACATCTCATTCGGGTCGGCGTAGGGCGTGCCCCCGGGTGCATGGTGCACATAGTGGAACTCCCCCACGGCCGTATAGCCCGCCTGGAGCATCTCAGCGAAGACCGCGCGCGCGAGCGCGCGGTAGCGCTCGGGGTCCAGGACAGCGGCGGCGGCGTACATCTGCTCCCGCCAGGCCCAGAAGGAGTCGCGTCCGCGATGCGTGCGCGAGCGCAGCACCCGGTGGAAGGCATGCGAGTGGGCGTTGACAGCGCCGGGAATGACGACGCCGTCGAGGATGCGCGCGTGCCAGGGAGCATCGCTGCCTGCGGTGACCTCAGTGATGAGACCGTCGCGCTCCTCGATCACGACGCGGTCCATCACTTCCCCGCCGATGACAGCGCGCGCGGCCCACCAGGTCGTCATCGCGGCAGGGTCTCCGCCGTGAGCAGGTGGGCCAGGGCGTCTGCCAACGCCGCACCACCGGTCTCGCAGTCAGTGTCTTCCGTGAACTCGTCCGGGGAATGCGAGACGCCGGTGGGATTGCGCACGAAGAGCATCGCGGACGGCACCCCCACCTCGGCGAGCACGCCCGCGTCGTGACCGGCACCGGTGGCGAGCATGGGGGCGTCGCCGAAGAGATGCGACAACGCCGCTGACAGCGCGGGGGTGAATACCTGGGCCGGGGTGCGCGACTCCACCTGGATCTGCGCCTGCAGACCGGGGAGGTGGAGCAGGTCGCGCCCGATCGCCTCGAGCATGGCGTCCAGTGTTGCCTCGTCGTGGGCGCGCGCGTCGAGCCATCCCGTGACACGCGCGGGGATGGCATTGACGGCGTTGGGCGTGCACTGCACTTTGCCGACCGTCGCGCGTGCCGCCCGGACGACAGAGTCGCGCTCGGCCGCTTCACGTCGTGCCGAATCGATGAGCACGGCCAACCCCATCATGGGATCGCGCCGGTCGGCTATGAGGGTCGTGCCCGCGTGATTGGGCTGCCCGGTGATATCCACCCGCCACCTCCCGTGCGGCAGCACCTCGGTGCCCACGCCGATCGCCGCGTCCATATCGACGAGGCCGCGCCCCTGCTCGATGTGCAACTCGACGAAGGCTCCGATGCGCGCCAGGCGATCAGGCTCGGCACCGAGAGCACGGGGGTCGCGTCCAGCAGCCGCGAGGGCCTCGGCAAACGTGATGCCGTCGCCATCGCGCAGGGCCAGTGCACGCTCAGGCGCGAGCACGCCCGCGAACAATCGCGAACCGATGCACGCGACTCCGAAGCGACCACCCTCCTCGTCGGTGAAGCACACGACTGCGAGCGGACGGCGGGGCTGCACGCCGCGACGCTTCAACTCGGCGACCGCTTCGAGGGCACTGGCCACACCGAGTGGGCCGTCGAAGTTGCCCCCGTCGGGGACGGAGTCCAGGTGGGATCCGGTGATCACGGCATCGCCCGCGGAGGAGTCACCCCACCAGGCCCACATGTTGCCGTTGCGGTCCACCTCGAGATCCAGTCCGAGTGCGGCCGCCTCTCCGGCGAACCACTCGCGCAGGGTCAGGTCGGCATCGGTCCAGGCAAGGCGTCGATACCCGCCCGAGGACGCATCGCGTCCCACGGCCGCGATGTCCTGCAGACGAGATGTGACGCTCACACACCCTCGCGCATCGGCACGCGGACGCCGCGCTCTTCCGCGACTTCCTCGGCGAGGTCGTAGCCGGCATCGACGTGGCGGATGACACCCATGCCGGGGTCGTTGGTGAGCACGCGGCGCAACTTCTCCTCGGCGAGCGCGGTGCCGTCGGCGACACTGACCTGACCAGCGTGCAGGGATCGACCGATGCCAACACCGCCGCCGTGATGGAAGGACACCCAGCTGGCACCCGAGGCCGTGTTGAGCAGCGCGTTGAGCAGCGGCCAGTCGGCGATCGCGTCCGAGCCGTCGATCATGCCCTCGGTCTCGCGGTAGGGGGAGGCGACGGATCCGCAGTCGAGGTGATCGCGACCGATCACGATGGGCGCGGAGACCTCGCCCTTGGCGACCATCTC
>Ga0233451_10003569_pt1 | contig 13470 bp, 8 predicted proteins | sample 011ome_29_FD_183052 | JGI IMG/M metagenome (GOLD analysis project Ga0233451, IMG submission 183052) | Coastal salt marsh microbial communities from the Groves Creek Marsh, Skidaway Island, Georgia - 011504CT (spades assembly) | ecosystem: Environmental > Aquatic > Marine > Intertidal zone > Salt...
GAACGCAGTGTATTTTGCAGTATTCTTATTATTTGCTCGTGGATTCAGAAAAAGATCTTTACAAGAGGATTTAGAAGGAGGAACTAAAATTCACATGAAAAACTTTGCAAAGGGAGCCTTGTTCCTCGTATTGTTTGGTTACCTATCTTCTGCCATGTCGTGGCAATGGGTAATGAGTATTGATACTCACTGGTTTAGTACATTATATGGATGGTACGTGTTCTCTGGTATTTGGTTATCGGCTACTATCTTCATCCTTTTGCTGACCTTCTGGTTGAAAGGATTAGGATACCTAGATTTCATCAATGAATCACACATTCACGATATGGGGAAATGGATGTTTGCCATCAGTTTCTTGTGGACTTACTTGTTCTTCTCACAATTTATGTTGATTTGGTACGCCAACATTCCAGAGGAAGTAACGTATTACTTAGATAGATTTGGTGATTACAAATGGATTCTTTGGACAACAGTAGCGGTTAACTTTGTGATACCAATTATACTATTGATGTCGCGAGAAGCAAAACGAAGTAAAAACACTATCATCATCATCGGAAGTATCTTATTTATCTTCCACTGGGTAGATGTATTTATTTTAGTAATGCCTGGATCAGTGTTTGATCACTGGACAATCGGTTTCTTAGAAGTAGGAATGTTCGTAACGTTTTTAGGACTGTTTATTTTCACAGTATTGAGAACTCTCTCGAAAGCACCAATGTTGGTAAAAAATCATCCTTATTTGGATGAAAACTTGCACCACCATACTTAATAGAATAATTTTACAAAAGAGATAGTTTAAAGAAGATTAAATAAAAATAGGAAATGAAATTTTTAATTGTTTTAGTAATAGTATTAGTCATCGTTGCATTAGCTCAATTGATGAAAGTGTACGAACTCTCATCAAAACTGAGAAACAAAGATGAAGCAGATGTAACCTTGGGAGAAACAAAGTTCAATGCAGGAATGTTGTTGGTGTTTTACCTCACTTTGATGATTTCTTCTACTTGGATGTTTTTTCACTATGGTCCAAGACCGGGATTAGGAGTTTCTGCCTCAGAGCACGGAAATGACATTGATTTCTTGTATGATGCCAACTGGATTATCCTACTTACGGTGTTTTACCTTACGCAGACTTTATTGTTTGTGTTTGCAATCAAATACCAAAAGAAAAAAGGAAGAAAAGCTGTCTTTTTTGCTCACTCTACAAAATTGGAGTTGGTATGGACAATTATCCCTGCAGTTACGTTAGCCGGTATTATTATTGGTGGATTGTTGGTATGGAATAAGATAACTACGCCAGTTGAGAATGCCGAGGTTATAGAAATTTACGCGCAACAATTTGGATGGAATGCCAGATATGCGGGTGAAGACAACACTCTAGGTAACTCTGATTTTAAAGTAATCGAAACTAATAACCCATTAGGGGTGGTAACCTCTGCTTTGATTGATACTAAAGAGAAGCTTTGGAAAGAAGAAATTGAAAAAATTGAAAATCAAATAAAGGAAGAAGGAGAATTGACTCCTGATGACAAGCTGGAGGAAATGGTGGAGAAAGTGGAAAGACTGAAAAGACAAATAATCAGATTGGAACCACTAAGAAGAGCTCAAACTCCAGAAACTGACTTAGCGGCAAACGATGATGTGATTGTGAAGGAACTTTACTTAGTGAAAGGAAAAGACTACGAGTTTAAATTTAGATCAAGAGACGTAATCCATTCAGCGTTGTTTCCTCATTTTAGAGCTCAAATGAACTGTGTTCCTGGAATGGAAACGAGGTTTACATTTAAGCCAACTATCAGTACTGCTGAGATGAGAAAAATGCCTGAAGTTATAGCACAGTACGAAAAGACAAATGAAAAAAGAGTTGCACAAGGCAAAGAAGAAGTAGAGTTTAACTATGTTCTTTTGTGTAACAAAATTTGTGGATCTTCTCACTACAACATGCAAATGAACATTGTGGTAGTAGATACACAAGAAGAATTTGATACTTGGTATGCAGAACAAAAGAAATCGAAGACTTTTCCAATTCTAGTTGGTTTAGAAGAACCTGCAAAAGAGGAAGACAATACCGAAGAAACAGTTGTGGAAACGATTATGGATTCAACGGCTGTAGCACAAGTACAATAAGTTAATAAGAAGATTTATACTATAATAGATTTATAAAAAAGAAATGGGAGCACATACACACGAAGAAGGTCACCACCACCACGAAAGTTTTATCACGAAATATATTTTTAGTCAAGATCATAAGATGATTTCTAAGCAGTTTCTAATTACTGCCATGGTAATGGGAATTGTTGCGGTAATCTTATCGGTACTATTTAGGTTGCAAATAGCTTGGCCCAACGAACAATTCGAAGCAATGAAGTTCTTTTTGGGAGATAGTTATTTGAGTGAAGATGGGTTACTAAAACCAGACAGATATTTAGCCATTGTAACTATTCATGGTACTATTATGGTATTTTTTGTATTAACAGGAGGATTAAGTGGAACGTTCAGTAACTTACTTATTCCCCTACAGATAGGAGCAAGAGATATGGCATCAGGATTGCTAAACATGTTGTCGTTCTGGTTGTTTTTCCTTTCTAGTGTTATCATGATATATTCGTTGATGGTAGAAAGTGGTCCTGCCTCTGCTGGATGGACGGTGTATCCTCCGTTAAGTATTTTGGAGAAGGCGATACCAGGTTCTGGTACAGGAATGACTTTGTGGTTGTTATCCATGACATTATTCATTGCATCTTCCTTATTAGGAGCGTTGAACTATATTGTTACGATTCTAAACTTAAGAACCATAGGAATGAAAATGACAAGGTTGCCACTTACGATTTGGGCATTCTTTGTAACCGCTATCTTGGGAGTTCTTTCTTTCCCAGTATTGGTGTCAGCAGTATTGTTACTATTGATGGATAAGTCTTTTGGAACGAGTTTCTACTTGTCAGATATTTTTATCGGTGGAGAAGCATTAGATGCATCAGGAGGTTCTCCAATCTTGTACCAACATTTATTTTGGTTCTTAGGTCACCCAGAAGTATACATCGTATTGCTTCCTGCACTAGGAATAACCTCAGAAATTGTTTCAACAAACGCAAGAAAACCGATTTTTGGTTACAGAGCGATGATTGGTTCGATCTTGGCCATTGGTTTCCTATCCTTTATCGTTTGGGGACACCACATGTTCATTACTGGAATGAACCCATTTATTGGAGGAATCTTTGTATTTACAACATTGTTGATTGCAATTCCTTCTGCGGTAAAAGCTTTTAACTACATTACAACTTTGTGGAAAGGAAACATCCACTACACGCCAGCGATGTTATTCTCAATAGGATTGGTATCTACGTTTATTACGGGAGGACTCACAGGAATTATCCTTGCGGATGCTACTCTTGATATTCCAGTTCATGATACATATTTCGTGGTGGCACACTTCCATATTGTAATGGGATTGTCGGCAATTTTTGGAATGTTTGCAGGGGTGTATCACTGGTTCCCAAAAATGTACGGAAGATTAATGAACAAGAAACTAGGTTATGCTCACTTTTGGTTGACTTTGGTTTCAGGTTATGGTGTTTTCTTCCCAATGCACTTCGTAGGATTAGCAGGAGCACCAAGAAGATATTACTCCAATACAGAATTTGCTTTCTTGGATCACATTCAAGATTTGAACGAAGTAATAACTATTTTTGCAATTATCGGGGGAATAGCCCAGTTGATATTCTTCTACAATTTTTTCCACAGCATGTACCACGGAAGAGTAACTACTCAAAACCCATGGAGATCCAACACACTAGAATGGACAACTCCTGTGAAACCAATTCACGGTAACTGGCCAGGAGCTTTGCCTGTAGTTCACAGATGGCCTTACGATTACAGTAATCCAGATCACGAAGAAGATTTTGTACCACAAGATGTTCCGCTAAAAGAAGGAGAACATTCTCATTAAGAGGTAGTAATTAATGAAGAGCTTTCAGTATGAAAGCTCTTTTTTTGTATATTGAGGTATGACTATTCGATTCTATTCTCCTCCTAATGAGGTTACTAACTCTGATTACTACCCCTTTGGGATTATGATGCAGAATAGGCATTAAAGCCAAGTTTCTCCCAGTGAGGATTATGCATTCGGATAACAAGGAAGTGAAAAAGATAAGGAGATTTACTAAGAGTCTAATACCACTCACTTCAGTTAATTGGATACAAGAATTGGTAGTTGGTTATCTCTAGACCCTGAAAAAAAGGAATTTCCGTGGCGATTACCCGCTCCGAGGCATCTGAAAAGCCTTAACACGGGGGCTCCGCTGGATTTGCAATCCTACGGAACAACGCTAACGTAACAGAGCCAACAACAAAAGCTAACGTAAAAGCATGATGAAAAGTGCAGAGCCTATCCCGAAATAATCGGGAATAGCAAAACTAGCACAGTATAAAATGGTTGTGAAATACCATCTTCTCCTCGTCTTAGGTAGAATCCACAAATACGAGGAGCGTTTGTTTAGCGATAGAATAACGAGTGCCGGCAAGCAGAAAATCATACAAACTAGGGAGACCCAAAAGTAGAGGGTGAGATGAAATTAGAAGTATGGTTACCTCTTGAATTTCAATACCTCAGACCTTCCTTTCTTAAAAATTTTGTTGCCAGCCGACTTTCCTTTTCTCAGTGCTTTTTGTTCTTCTTCGGGCAATGCAATAACCTCTTTGCATTCATCCGAACAACAAGTATTCATTTTTTCGGAACATGAGCTACATTGGATAAATAGCAAGTGACAGCCTTGATTTAAACAATTTACGTGTACATCACATGGCTCACCACATTGGTGACAATGTGAAATCACATCGTCAGAAATTCGTTCAGCTCTTCGTTCATCAAACACAAAATTTTTCCCGAGAAACTTGTTCTCAAGTCCTTCCTCGTTCACTTGTCTGAAATAGTTGATGATTCCACCTTCCATCTGGAACACCTTTTTAAAACCTTTATGCTTGTAATATGCCGAAGCTTTTTCGCAACGAATTCCACCGGTGCAATACATCACTAGGTTTTTATCTTCTTTGTGGTCTTTGAGTTGATCTTCTATCAAGTCCAATGAATCTCTAAAAGTATCTACATCGGGTGTTACGGCATTTTTAAAATGTCCTATTTCACTTTCATAATGATTTCTCATATCCACCAAAACAGTATTGGGGTCTTCAATAAGTTCATTAAATTGCTGTGCTTTCACATGTGTTCCAATGTCTGTCACATCAAAAGTGTCGTCATTCAATCCATCGGCTACAATCTTATCCCTTACTTTTACTTTCAGTTTCAAAAAAGACTTGTTGTAATGCTCTATCGCAATGTTTAGCCTTACGTTTTCTAGGAATGAGATTTCATCCAGTTTGGTTTTAAATACATTGAAATTTTCGGCAGGAACAGAAAGTTGGGCATTTATTCCTTCTTTTGCCACATAAATTCTTCCCAGAACTTCTTGTTGATCCCAAAGGAGGAACAAATAATTTCGAAATATTTCTGGGTTACCAATTTTGTGGTACTTGTAGAAAGAGATAGTCAGGCGGTCTTTTCCGGCTTGTTCAATAAGTACCTCTCTTTCTTTTGAGCTTAATGTATTGTACAGTTGCATTCTATACGAGTTTTTAAGGGTTAAAAGAATAATATGGAACAAAGGTATGAAATTATATCAACCGCTCGGATTTCGAGCTTATATTTCATTTATGACTTATGTCAGTTTACTTCTTTTTATGAGGTATTGAAGCAGAACAGGATACACTCCTTTCTCAATATTAGTTAGGACATAGTCAATTTGGTATTGTCCACATTTCAGTTTGAGAGTAGATTGATAGGAAGAGAGCTTGGCTTTGTACTCTTCTCTTATTTGACTGGGATTCAGGCGCACTTCTTCGCCAGTTTCCATATCTACAAATACGGTTGGCCTATTTTCATAGTTCAGTTCCAGCTCCTTGGCTTTATCCATCACATGAAATAATACGACTTCGTGTTTTTTGTGTCGCAAATGTTGAAGAGCAGAAAAAGCTTCTTCATTATTCATTAATTCGCCATCTAGCATATCGCTAAAAATAAAAACCAAGGAACGCTTATGGATTTTTTCGGCAAAATGGTGAATAGCTTCCACAATTTTGGTGGGTTCTCCTTCAAGTTGGTGCTCTTTGTTTAGCATTTTTTCTAGCTCCGAATAGATGTAACGCTGGTGAGCTTGGTTCGTTTTGGCTGGTGTTTCGAGTTTAAATTCATTAGAAAACAGAGACAAGCCAACTGCATCTCTTTGTTTTTTTAATAATTCGATTAAGCTAGCAACAGCCATTGCCGAAAATTCCAATTTATTGAGTTTGGAATCGTCTTTAGGAAAATGCATGGAAGAGGAAACATCCACCATGAACTGACACCGTAGATTAGTTTCCTCTTCGTATCGTTTCACAAATAATTTATCTGTGCGGGCATAAAGTTTCCAATCTATGTGTTTGGTAGATTCACCTTTGTTGTAGAGACGATGCTCCGCAAACTCCACCGAAAACCCATGAAATGGGGATTTGTGCAATCCGGTTATAAATCCCTCTACAACTTGTTTTGCCAAGATTTCGAGGTTGCCAAATTGCGCTATAGAGTCTTTTGTGAGTTTCAATGGTCTTTTTTTATAGTTATAAATGTACAACTTTTAGCTTGACTACTTTGTTCTTAAACGCATTAAAAAATAAGTGATAAAAATCATTGTTCTTATTTAGAATAAATAAAAACAATGTACTACATTTGAACTCTATTTAGAATAAAAATAAATAACAAAACATAAATAAATGAAAAAAATAGTCTCAATTATTATTCTTTCTTTTATGGTTTCTGGTGCTTGGACGCAAATTGGAATGGGAGATACAATGGTGAATTCAGCCGACAGATTGATTTTGAGTGATTCTCGAATTACTCTTGGTGGATATGGAGAAATAGATTTTAACAACACTTTGCCATCTAATGGAAACAAACGAAACGGGAGTTTTGATGTTCACAGAATGGTATTTTTAACTGGTTATAAATTCACAGATAAATTAAGTTTTGTAACTGAATTGGAGATAGAACACATTAAGGAGGTGTTTATTGAGCAGGCTTTTATTGATTATCGTTTGCATGAATTTGTTCATTTTAGAGCTGGTTTGATGTTAATTCCAATGGGAATTATCAACGAGTATCACGAGCCAGTTACTTTTAATGGAGTAGAAAGACCAAACATAGATAAGTATCTGATTCCTACTACTTGGAGAGAAATTGGAGCAGGTTTTTCTGGTACTATTCCTGACATAGGATTCAGATATCAAGCTTATTTTGTAAATGGCTTATCGAGTTTTGATAATGAGGCCTCACTTTCGGGAAGTTCAGGTTTTAGAAGCGGAAGGCAAAAAGGAGCTCAAACTACTTTTTCACATTCCAATGCTACATTAAGGTTAGAGTATTTTGGTTTGAGTAAATTAAAAATTGGTTTGTCGGGTTACATTGGAAAAACTCAATCTACCTTGTACGATGAAATTGGAGTAACTGAAAATGGAACTTTGGCAAGGGCAGATTCATCTGTTGTGGGAATGGGAATGATGGTTGCAGATATAAGGTTCAAAAACAAAGGGTTTGAGGCAAGAGGACAATATGTGTATGCCAATATTGCCAATTCTTCTCAGTACAACGCGATGTTCGGAACCAATGTCGGTTCAGCGATGCAAGGTTATTATGTAGAAGCAGGTTATGATTTGTTGCGATTTATGAAAAAATCGACAGACAAAAAATTAGTTACATTCTGTAGGTATGAAAATTACAATACTCACCACAAAGTTTCAGGTGAGCTTACGCAAAACAAAAGCTACAACCGAACTGAGATAACCACAGGTTTAACTTTTCATCTCGATCAAGGTGTTGCTTTAAAGGCTGATTTTCAGCAATTCAGAAATGAACTAAGAGGTTCTTCAATCAGAAATCAAATTAATTTTGGAGTAGGAGTATGGTTTTAAAAAATATAAGTGTTTTAGCAATTTCCTTTTTTCTGTTTGGGTTTTCACACGATGCTCACCTGGAGAAAAAGATTCAAAAAGTACTGAGTAAAACTTTTGAAAACAAAATTTTTGTAAAGGAAGAAATGGCAGTAAATCGAAAGTCGGAAAACGAATCTTGGTTTGGGATTACAGAAAAATCTTCGAAGAAAAATTTGGGAATTGTTTCGGTGAATTCTGCTATTGGAAGATTCGATAAGTTTGATTTTATGGTGGTTTTTAATCCCAATAAATCTATAAAAACCGTAAAGGTTTTGATTTACCGAGAAGATCACGGTGGCGAAATTGGTAGCAAAAGATGGTTGAAACAATTTGAGGGAAAAACTCCTAAAGATGCCAATAATTTGACACAGGATATTGATGGAATTTCTGGTGCAACAATGTCATGCGATGCCATTACTAAAGAAATTCAGAAATCATTAATCACAATACGAAATATAAGTAAATAATGAATTTACCCTCTTTTTTTATCGAAGAACTAGCCCAGCCGCTGAAACGAATGTTGTTTCTTTTTGTGATTACAATTTCGTTGGGTTACGGTTTTGGTTTGCGTTATTTATACCTGACCACTGAGGCCAATACAACCACTCTTCAGGAAAATTATTTAGGCAATGAAGATAATGAGGATGCCGAAGTGATGAAATTCAAGAAAACAGAAAAAAGTATTTTAACTTTTCTGCACGATCACCTTTTATCGATGGGATTGTTGCAATTGGTGTTGAGTATTCTGCTGTATTTTACTAAACTACCTGCTCGATTCAAGAATTTTCTGGCTATTGAGCCTTTTGTTTCTATGCTCATTACATTCTCGGGTATTTATATACTGTGGTTGGGAATTGAAGAAGTGAAATACTTAGTTATGATTTCTGGTACTTTGTTTCACCTTACTTTTATGACAAGTTTAGTTTTGTTGAGTGTAAAATTATTGCGAAAATAAGGGGCAGAGCTTTTTACGGATTTTAACCCATAAAAAAAAGGGAAGCCAATTGGCTTCCCTTTTTTTTCAAACTGTTTCGATTTGGATTATACCAATGCGTTCAATTTTTCAGCTAATTGTGCTTTTGGCACAGCTCCTACTGATTTGTCTACAACTTCTCCGTTCTTAAAGAACAAGATTGTTGGTATGTTTCTTACTCCGTATTTTGCTGCGATATCTTGGTTTGAATCTACATCTACTTTTCCTACGTGTGCTGTTTCAGCATACTCGTTAGATAATTCATCTACCAACGGTCCTACCATTCTACATGGTCCACACCAAGCTGCCCAAAAGTCAACCATTACCGGTTTTCCTGAGTTGATAGTTTCTTCAAAGTTTGCTGCTGTTAATTCTAATGCCATTTTATTTTATTTATTTGGTTTTTAATTCTGTTGAAGGTATTTCAAAAAGAATACCATTCAGTTTTATCTGTCATCTTGACACAAATATAAGTCGGATTTATTTTAATTCCTTACAAATGAAAAAAATCTAATTCAACTTATAACTCACACCGTCCATTTCTCCGAAGTTTGCAAGGAGTTCGTTGGTGATTTTTAGTTTTATTTTTCTAGAAAATAAGTTTACCGTTGTTTTTTCTTCGTCCGTTACAATTACTTTTAGTTTGCAGTTCCCTTTTTCTTCGCTTTCATCCGTTTCAAGCAGTTCTGTAAGGTTGTCTATAAATTCAGTAGACAGAGTTCTCATAGGAATCGTAAGGGTAATTGATTTGCTCAGTTTGTCTCTTATCTCTGATAACAACTCAATAGAGTTTATTACAAACATGGGTTCCATATCTCCCCATCTTTTTTTATCTATCCTTCCGCGGATATGCACAAAGTTTCCATTGACCAAATAATGCTTGAATTTGAGGTAATCATCTTTAAACAAGAACTGCTTGAAAGAGCCATCATAATCCTCCATTTCGAAGGTTCCGAAAGGATTTCCGTTTCTGGCAACTCGGTGTTCTACATTATTAATGATACATCCAAGTGATATTTCTTTGCCAACATTGGCCGCCATTTGATTCAATGTTTCTACTTTGCTTCCACAGAAATTATCTAATTCAAATTTGTAATCATCCAGTGGGTGGCCCGAAATAAAAATTCCTACTAATTCTTTTTCCCTGTTTAAGGCTTCGATGCTTCCCCATTCTTCGCAAGAAGGAATAGTGGGTTCTGGGATATCTACTTCTCCGTCTTCCGTATCAAACAAGCTTCCTTGATTAGAGTTTTTACCTTGCGAAATTGCATTGCCGTATTTAATTGCAGTTTCAATGACTGTTCTGCCATTTTCATCGGGCGTTATATATTGAGCTCGATGAACTCCCTCAAAGGAATCGAATCCTCCTGCAATCGCCAAACTTTCGAGGGTTCGCTTATTGGCTGCACGCAAATCAATTTTGGAGGTCATATCAAAAATTGAGGTGAATTTTCCGTGTTCTTTTCTGGTATTGATAATGGATTCTACTGCTCCTTCACCCACACCTTTGATAGCCCCCATTCCAAAACGGATAGCTCCTTGTCCGTTCACAGCAAATTTAAAATAAGATTCATTTACGTCAGGTCCCAGTACTTCGATTCCCATTCTTTTGCATTCTTCCATAAAAAATGTTACCGATTTTATGTCATTCATGTTGTTCGATAGCACGGACGCCATGTATTCGGCAGGGTAGTGGGCTTTGAGGTAGGCCGTTTGAAAGGCTACCCAAGCGTAGCAAGTAGAGTGCGATTTGTTAAAGGCATAGGCAGCAAATGCTTCCCAGTCTTTCCATATTTTGTTTAGCTTTTCTTCTTCATGCCCATTCGATTTTCCTCCTTCAATAAATTTAGGTTTTAATTTTTCCAGTAAAGCAAAAATCTTTTTACCCATTGCTTTTCTTAGTACATCGGCTTCACCTTTCGTAAAGTTGGCAAGTTTTTGTGAGAGGAGCATTACTTGCTCTTGGTAGACAGTAATACCATAAGTTTCGGCCAAGTATTCTTCGCTGGCATCAATGTCGTAGATGATTTCTTCTTCCCCGTTTTTTCTCCTTACAAAACTCGGAATATATTCGAGCGGACCAGGTCGATACAGGGCGTTCATTGCAATTAAATCGTCAAAAACTGTCGGTTTCAGGTCTTTCAGGTATTTTTGCATTCCAGCGGATTCGTACTGAAAAACACCCACTGTTTCTCCTCGTTGAAATAATTCGTAAGTTTTTTCATCTTCCAAGTCGAATTCCTCAGGATCGAGGTCAATATTGTGAATGGCTTTCACAATTTTAACTGTATCCTTTATTAAGGTAAGCGTTTTTAGACCAAGAAAATCCATTTTTAGTAGCCCAGCACTTTCTACCACCGAGTTGTCGAACTGGGTTACGTACATTTCAGAATCTTTGGCTGTAGCTACTGGAACGTAGTTCGTGATATCACCAGGAGTAATGATTACTCCACAGGCGTGCGTACCCGTATTCCTTAAAGAACCTTCGAGGATAATTGCCTGATTTATTACTTCGGCTTCTAGCGAATTTTCTTTGGATATTGCTTTAAGTTCCATGGCCATGTCCATGTCTTCTTTTCGGCCTAGTTTTTTTGCCAATGCTTTTTCATCCATTCCAAATATTTTGTTCAATTTGGTATTAGGGATGAGGTTGGCTAGTCGTCCTGCTTCCATGAGCGGAAGGTCTAGTGCCCTTGCAGTATCTCGAATAGATGACTTAGCTGCCATAGTTCCGTAAGTAATAATCTGCGCAACTTGTTGGGCACCATATTTCTCGATAACCCAGTCTATTACTTTTCCTCTTCCTTCGTCATCAAAGTCTATATCAATATCGGGCATTGAGACTCTATCTGGATTTAGGAAACGCTCAAAAAGCAGGTTGTATTTTAGTGGGTCAATATTGGTTATTTTGAGGCAGTAGGCTACCACAGATCCTGCCGCAGAACCCCTTCCAGGACCCACTGAAACTCCCATGTTTCTGGCGGCTTGAATAAAATCTTGTACGATCAAGAAATATCCTGGATAACCAGTCTTGGCAATAATCTCTAGCTCAAAGTCAATTCGTTCTTTTTGCTCATCGGTTAAAGTTTCTCCATATCTTTTGTGCGCACCTGCATAGGTGAGGTGTTTGAGGTAATTATTTTCTCCTCTGTTTCCTCCATCTTCTTCATCACGCGTATCTTTGAATTCTTCGGGAAAATCGAACTTGGGCAACAGGACATCTCTTTCTAAGACAAAGGACTCTATTTTTTCAACAACCTCTTGAGTATTGGAAATAGCTTCAGGAATATCCTGAAACAATTCAATCATCTGTTCTTGTGATTTAAAATAAAATTCATTGTTCGGCATTCCGTATCGAAATCCTCTACCTTTTCCTATCGGGGTAGATTTTTTTTCTCCATCGCGAATACAGAGTAACACATCGTGGGCATCCGATTGTTTTTGATCTATGTAAAAAGTATTGTTCGTTGCAATGAGCTTCACAGAATGTTTTTTTGCCAGACTGATTAATACTTTATTGGCATGTTCTTCTTCTTCCTCTCCGTGTCTAACCAATTCGATGTAAAAATCATCTCCAAATTGTTCCTTCCACCACAAGAGAGATTCTTCGGCTTGTTTTTCGCCTACATTTAAGATAAGATTGGATAATTCGCCTGAAACTCCACCCGAAAGTACAATGAGGTCTTCTTTGTATTGTTCGATAAGTTTTTTATCGATCCGTGGTACATAGTAAAACCCATGAATGTTCGAAATAGAACTTAGTTTGGCCAAATTGTGATAGCCGTTTTTGTTTTTGGCTAATATCACAACAAGAGAACCATTGTCTTTGTACGATTTGTCCGTGTGATCTTGACACACAAAAAATTCACAACCTACTATTGCCTTTAATTCGGTTTCCCAGCGCTCAGGATCTTCTTCTTTCCTTTTTTGTACTTCTTTATTGTGGATGTTTACTGCTTTTACAAAATGAAAAGCTCCCATCATATTTCCTGTGTCGGTAAGCGCGATTCCGTTCATTTTGTTCGAAACGGCAGCTTTTACCAAAGAATTGATATCCGAAGTGGATTGGAGAATACTGAACTGAGAATGATTGTGTAGATGCGAAAAATTAAGTTGATTAATCTCCGATTTACTGAGGGTTGAATCAGTCGATTCAATAGACTCAGTGTTGGTTTTCAGAATTTCTTCGTCTACTTCTCCGTAGGGTTTTATATTGAGTCCAATAAGTTGAATGGGATTCGGATTTTGTTCTCTAAATTTTTCGAAATATCCTTTCTCTTGTTGAAGTTCCGATAGTGTCAACACTTTTTTTCGAATCAATTCTAGAAAACATCGAGCTGTGGCTTCTACGTCAGCCGAGGCGTTATGTGCTTCTGCAAATTCTTCTTGAAATAAAAACTGATGGAGTTCTTGAAGTTTTGGTAACTTGAATTTCCCTCCACGACCTCCGGGAATTTGGCAAAGGGTGGCTGTGGCTTCTG
>Ga0233451_10003580_pt1 | contig 13443 bp, 9 predicted proteins | sample 011ome_29_FD_183052 | JGI IMG/M metagenome (GOLD analysis project Ga0233451, IMG submission 183052) | Coastal salt marsh microbial communities from the Groves Creek Marsh, Skidaway Island, Georgia - 011504CT (spades assembly) | ecosystem: Environmental > Aquatic > Marine > Intertidal zone > Salt...
GCGTGAAACGCTCGTCCGTCGCCACACGCACACGCGCACACGCACGTCGAGACAAGTCGTTTGCTCGAGTTCGGATCGCGCGAGAGAGGCGTCAGTCAGTTCGTCGCCGTCGTCGTCGTCAAAGCGTTAAAGCGCGCGCGCTCGGTGGTGGAGTTTTGTATTTGAACGCGGCAATGTCGAGCGACGCACACGCCGACGCCGCGCCGATGGCGAAGAAGGCAAAGATGGAGGATAAAGATGCGATTGCGATGGAGACGAATGAGAACGTGCCACCGGATGCGGGGAGTGGGAACGTGAACGCCGAGAGCGTGAAGAGGAGCATGCGAGAGTATTATCAACAGTTTTACCCGGCGGATCTGATGTACAAGTGGTTGGCGTACGGGCACGATGGGAAGCACGCGCAGGTTGATAAGTCGTTTACGAATAGACGGGAGTTTTGTTTTACGCTTGATGGGGATATTTTCGCGAGGTATCAAAATTTTCCCAACGCCAAGGAGTTCCGCGCCGGGTTGGCGAGAAAGGTGCCGAGTAAGATTGACATTGGGCCGGTGTTTAACCGCAAACCGAGCGAGAGGCATGGGGTGGATTTCAAGCCAGTCGAGCGTGAATTGGTGTTTGATATCGATATGACGGATTACGATGACGTGCGCACGTGCTGCAGCGAGGCGAACATTTGTGGGAAGTGTTGGCCGTTGATGACTGTTGCCATCAAGGTGCTCGACGTCGGTTTACGTAAGGATTTTGGATTTAAGCACTTGTTGTGGGTGTATTCTGGTCGCCGTGGGGTTCACTGCTGGGTGAGCGATGAACGCGCGCGAAAGTTGAGCGATGAAGCGCGTTCGGCGGTGGCGGAATACTTTGCCGTGTATAAAGGGACGGATGCTTCGGGGGCGAAGCGTTTGGCGCTCACGACGCCATTGCATCCGTCGCTCAAGCGCGCGTACAACGACGTTTTGAAGAAGTACTGGACCGAAGTGTACTTGCCCGCGCAGAAAATCTTCGAGCATGAAGACAAATACACTCCAATTTTGGACTCGATTCAAGACGAAGACATTCGCTCTGAGTTGGAGAGCGCGTTTAAAAGGAGCGGCACCGACTCTGTCGCGCGATGGGAACTTCTCGAAACGCTCGTGACACGCGAACAAGCCAAGGCAAAGCGCAACTACAAGCTCGATGGTATTTTAGAGAAGATTGTGTTCGGTCACATCTACCCGCGTCTTGATATTGAAGTCTCCAGACACATGAATCACTTGTTGAAGGCGCCGTTTTGTATCCACCCCAAGACTGGGCGCGTGTGCGTGCCGATGGATCCAGAGACGTGCGAGAAGTTTGATTTTGAGCAAGTACCCACGGTGCTTGATCTCATCTCTGGTAAAAAATCCTTGAATGAATCGACCGAGTTATTCACGGAGAAGTTTTGGAAGGCTCTCGACGTGGAGAATGAGGCCAAGCTTACGTCAAAGACACGCGAAGTCAAAGCGGCAAACCAAAGCGGTATGGACTTTTAATTGTAGTAGCAGCTTGATTTAATTTCATTATCGTGATTAAAAGAATATAATTAATTGGTTATCTAGAAGCGCGCGGTACAGCAGGGTACGTCTGGTAATCATGAACGCACATCATCAACGTTTAGGACTTGCGAAGCATGAATTTGTCGACGTCATCGTCATCGTCGTCGCCTTCTTCGATGACTTCGATTGACATGAGTTTTTTGCTTGCATCGAGCGTTTCCTGCCACGTCGAAGGCGTGTTTTGATCGAAATACACGCGCTCTGTGACTGTGGTATCCCACTTTTCGCCGCTCGTGCTCTGACCAAACTTGCGCACGCTCCCATTCGGGCTGATGACTTCGCCCCACGTTCGACTCCAACGCTCGCCATCCTTGCCCACGCGCCATGTCTCTCCGCTCTTACGACCACTACCGATCGCACTCATGCGTTCCTCCCATTTATCACCCCATCTCGTGCCTGTGCCATTCTCCGCCCATTTATCCGTCCATTTCAACGTCGCTCCTTTGCCGTCGTGTTGCTCGCCCCACTTCTCCCACCACGCCTGTCTCACCTCTCGTCCACTCTTCTCCACCCCACGTTCCACCTTACCGTCGGCATAATACCGCTCCCACCATTTCTCTTGCCATTCTTTACTCTCCGCATCTCTCGCCCACTTATCCGCGCTCCGTTCCAAGTGTTCCACCCCAGTATACTCGTCTCGACAATACGTCTCCCGCCACGTCTCCCACCACGTCTCGCCCTCCGCGTTAAACCCAGACTTCTCAAACCCCAACTCCTTATACCCACTTAAATCACACTTCTCCCATCGCGTCTCACTCGACCCAGACCTCCCATCGTCGTCATCACTCTTCGTCGTGCTCCAACGACTCTGATACCCGCCCTCGCCTCGGTCCACGCCTCGCTTGCGCGTCGTCGTCGCGTGCCCTCTCCCTTGCGCCTCCGTCGCATCACCCGTACCCTCCGCGCCCTCATGCGCGCGTGAATCGAATATCTCATCCTCCTTGGCGATGCCCGTGTCGCGTTTCGGTGGTTTACTCCGCGTCTGCGTGCGCAGTCGGCGTGCATTCGCCCGCCATGGGTTGCTTTTCGGTGATCGTTTTGAAGCGCCATGGGTGTTGGCGCCAGTCGTGTGCGACGCCATGGACGCGGATGTCGTCGTCATCGTGGCGCGCAGCGCACGCAGTGTGTGCGGGCGCGTGCGTGTGTGCGGTGACGCACGCGTCGTGCGGCGCAGAGTGGCGAATGAGGGCGTGGATCACATCACGATGAGGACGATGGGGACAGAGGCGACATCCAAACGCGTCGTCGTATTACATGGGTCGCGCGCGCCTCAGGCTCCGCCGTCGTCGAGTGCGCGGTATGATGCGCGCGCGCGCGCGTTAATATGCGTATTATTTCTTCTTGCGCTTGTACTTTGAGGCGGATTTAAATTTGCCCTTGGCAGATTTGAACGGCTTGTCGTTGACGGCGGAGCGTCCTTTGAACGAGCCCTTGAAATCGGCGCCTCGGCCCGAGCGTTGAAATCGGCCTTCGTCGTCGTCATCGTCGTTGTCTGCGTTGTTTCGTTGCGCCGCGCGACGTTGTTTTGCCTTGGGATCGGTGGCGTTTTTGACCATGCGGACGACTTTGCTGGCGACACCGCCTGTGAGTCGGGCTTCGCGTTCGATGGATTTCACGCTTCGGACACCCTTGGTGACGTTGAAGCCGCCGCGCGCGCCCGGACCGTCCTCGCCGCCGTATTCTTTAGCGTATAGTTGTTGCTGCGCGAGTTTACGTCGCGCACGCTTGCTGTCGGGGAGTTTATCTGGACCGCGCGCGTCACGATCTCGCTTGGTGCTGCGACGAGCGGCTCTACCGCGACTCTTGCCGTCGATTAAATCCGTCTCCGCGGCGTCGGCGGCTTTGAGGGCGTCTTTTTGCGTCGCGCGCTTTTCTCGTTCGGTTTGAAACCACGTTTTCGCCGGACGCGAGTGAATTTCAGCCGCGTGCGCAATCATGTTTTCAGCCTTTGTGGCTTCCATCTCTGCTTTTTGTAATTGTCGCTCCGTGCGTTCTTCGTAGTTGACTTGAACAATTTGATCCTCCAAGTTTTCAATTTTTTTGTGCCATTCGGCGACAATGTTCCCGGGAACGATGCGCGCCTTTAAATTCGCCCCTCTCTTTGCTATGGTCTTGACTAACTTACGATCGCTCTCTTCCATAAAGGTCAACGCGGTACCCTTCTTTCCCGCACGCGCGGTACGACCGACGCGATGGAGGTAACTCGCCAAAGTCTTTGGCGCGTCGAATGAAATCACGGCGTCGACGGATGGAATGTCCAAGCCGCGGGCGGCGACGTCGGTGGCAATCAAGTGCGTGATGCGACCAGTTCTGAAATTATCCAGCGCCGCCAAACGTTGCGTCTGAGTCATATCACCGTGCAACTCCCCAGCTTTGATGTCGGACAAGCCAAAGATGATTTTCAAACGGTGCGCTTCCTGTTTGGTTTTGGAAAAGATAATCGTCGACTTGTCGTACGAGCGGCTCACAATGGCCATCAAAAATGCCTCCTTTTGCGCGCTCTGGTTTGGCTTGAGCTTTAAAATTTCTTCCGTGAGCGAACCTGGTGTTGTACCGAGCGTGTCCGCTGACAGACGCGCAGGGTTCTTCATGGAAAGGCTCGCCAAAGCTTCGACGCCCGCCGTGAGCGTGGCGCTAAACAGGAGCGTTTGGCGCTTCTTTGGACATTGTCGAACAATCTCCTTGATTTCTTCCAAGAAACCCATCTCTAAAAGCCGGTCGGCTTCGTCTAAAATTAGTGTGGCTAAATCTTCCAAGCCAAACGAGTGCGTGTTACGCACGTGATCGATGATTCGACCGGGCGTAGCGACGACGACTTCGGGTCGCGTTCGCAACGCCGCGGCTTGCACATTTGCAGACAAGCCACCGACAACGAGCGCCGCGCGAATGGTGGTAAATTGTGCCAAACGCTCAGTCATTTGATGCACCTGAACCGCTAATTCCCGAGTGGGTACGAGCACTAAAATATGCGTCGCCGCTGGTGGTCGAGGACCTCGATGTAACATGCGCTCCAATTGCGGCAACATAAACGCCGCGGTTTTCCCACTCCCCGTCACCGCGCGTCCACAGACGTCGCGCCCTGTCATTGCGATTGGAATCACCGCCGCTTGAATTGGAGTCGGCTTTTTGTAACCTAAAACCTCGCACGCGCGCGTGAGAGGTCGAGACAAGTGCAACTCCTCAAACGCTTTCGCGTCAAACGTCGTATCGCCCTTAACGCCGCTCACCACCGCGCGCTCTTGAAACCCACCATCCGATTCAGAATCCGAGGAATCGAAATCAGGTGTAGGGTCATTCTTCTTGGTCTCTTTCTTCTTTCCCGCCTTAGCCGCCACCGCCGCCTTCTCTTCGTCTTCCTCTTCTTCGTCTTCTTCGTCCTCGTCTTCTTCGTCCTCGTCCGACGACTCACCCGCCTCGCTATCGACATCGTCCGAATCCGAATCCCCCTCCGAATCATCATCATCTTCATCATCATCACTGTCCTCCTCATCATCGATCTCATCGTCGTCACTCTCATCGTCATCGTCGTCTTCTTCGCCCGGTAACGGCGCGTCCTCGCTCGCGCTCCCGTACCCGACATCCTCCTCCTCCCTCGCCGCCTTCTTCCCCTTCCCACCGCGCGTCTTCCCCACCGCGGACTCCCGCGCGCGAGAAATCTTCTCATCCACGCTCGTCATGCGCTTCGCCGCGAGTTCACGCGCCGCCTCGGCGTGTGCACTTGAAAAATCCCACGGCGCTTGGCGTCCGCCGCCGCCACCGCGAACAATTGTTTTCGACCGCCCCGCCGCGCCGCGCCCGGCGTCGTCGTCGTCGTCGAAACCATCAAAGGTAAACCCAGGGGCAAAGGTAAACCCGTCGTCGTCGTCGTCGTCGTCGTCGGAATCCGCCGTGCGACGCGGCGCCATGTCGTCGTGAACCACCTTGCGTCAGTGTCTGCAGCCGTCCTCATTCACCGACGCCCGCGACGACCGATGAGCGCCGCATCGCGCGCGCCGGCGGGCGTCATACCCATCATGGCGCTCCACGTCGCCTTTGGCGTGTGCTACTTTCTCACCGCGCAGGAGGTGCTGAACATGAAACTCGTCGCACCGAGCGCGCAGCCTTTAACTGGGATGATCTATTGCGCGGATGCCGTGTCGTCATTCGTGTCGTACGCGCGCGAGCGGCGCGTGAGGGCGACGACGCGAAGAATGGCGCGTGCGAAGTCGCGCGCGGGGTTTCCGCGCGTGGCGTTGGCGTTGCCGGTGTTTGATTTGTGCGGGCTCACGTGCGCGTTTGAAGCGATGCGCGCGTTGGGCGGTCCGCTGTATCAAACGCTCTCTGGATTACTCATTCCATTCAGCGCGTTGTTATCTAGTGTGTTTCTATCGCGCACGTTTACGTCGAGACAGATTACGGCGATTGCAATTGTGCTTGGGGGGTTGGCGGTCAAGGCGGGCGACGCGTTGACGAGCGACGCGACCGTTGACGCACGCGGCGTCGTCATCGCCATCGCCGCCACGGTATTTTATGGCTTTCGAGGATTGACGATGGAATATTTGTCAAAATCTGCCACACCGCTCAGTGGGAACGCGCAGACAATGTTGATGGGATGCAGCGGTCTTGCGGCGTTTGCGGCGTATACGATGTCGCGCACCGCGCGCGACGTCGACGGATTAGTGTGGGCGTATTACAACGCGCGCGAGCGAGACACGCGCGAGGTGGCCAAAGTGCTGTTTGGTAACATGCTTAGTCGTGCGTTTATGGTGAAGATGATGATGGCCATCGTGACGCGCGCTGGGGCGACGCAACTGGCGTTGTCCAACGCGATTCGATCCGTCGGCGTGATTACGTTTTCGCACGTCTTCTTTTGCGCGAATGACAGTCGACAGTGCTTGAACGCGCAAGGAGCGTTGAGTGCGGCTATGGTTGTCATTGGTGGTGTAGCCTACGCCCTCGGTGGGGCGAAAAACACCTCGTCTTCTTCTTCTTCTTCTTCTTCTTCCTCTTCGGCGGTGGCGTCCAAATCTCGATCCAAATCGACCGCCGCGAAACCATCCACCAAAACCACCCCGGCGCCGTCGCTCCGTCGTCGCTCCGCCCGTCGCTCCTAGCGCCGTGCACGCGCACGCCCGCGCCTCACTGCACCGTGCGCGTGGCCACCATCCACAACCATCCTAGTATTGTAGTATGTATTGTACTCGCGACCGTTCGCGTCTCCGCGCGCGAGAGAACGCGAACGGACACGCACCATCCACCCACCTCATTTCTCGCCGCACATGCCGCACCCGACGCGTCCGACGCGTCCGACGCGCACAACCAGCGCTCTCGCGATGTCCGCCGTCGCGGCGTGCGTCGCGGCGTGCGTCGCCGCGGACGATGGGTGGCGCATCGGCACCGCGACGTGGTACGGCGGTCCCGACGGCCCCGGCCCGGACGGCATGAGCATTTACACCGGTTCGTGCAAGCTCGGGCGGAACATCCCGTCGCATTACGTCAGCGCGATTAACACGGATGGCGGATACGATTACGGGTTGACGAATCTCTGCGGGCAATGCTTCGAAGTGATGTGCGTCGCCGGACGACAACGCGGATTGAGCGAGTCGTTGCTCGGACCGTGGGCTGGGTGCGTGGATTCAGGGGCGAAATCAGTGACGGTGATGATCACCGATTCGTGTCCGTGTCATCATTCGAATCCGTCGAATCAACGGTGGTGCTGCACCGGGGAAGGACCGGGTTCGGCGAGGCATTTGGATTTGTCGTATTTAGCGTTTGATGCGATTGCGATTCGGCATCGAGGCGTGGTGGATGTGAAATGGCGCAAGGCGGATTGCAAGGATTTGGGCGCGATTAAATACTATTCTTAAGTCGCGTGCGAATCGCGTCGGCTATGGATATGTACGATGAAGGCGTTGACGATGTCGATGATGATTATGATTACCATGAGGACGCTCGCCGTTTGATGCTGGGAAAAGCGCGCTCGCGAGTGTCAATTACGATTTTTCTTTACGTGTAAGAATTACAAACGCGTCGCCGCTGCGTAATAGCGGTAGATTTTAACGTTGTGATTGATGTTTTGTGCCTGATGTTTTGTGCTTGATGTTTGATGACGGCGCGCGTTTCTTAGTCGGCGACGCCGTCGCAAAAAGCAATTCGAGATTCTTTCAGGTACCTCAGTGTGCGCCGCGCGACACGTCTAGAGGCGATACTCTGAAACGCATGGCACGGACAAAGCTATTACACGCGCTCCTGCGCGATGTCGTTCCGTCGATACACACTGCGGCGTGGTGTAGGGCGTACGCGACGGAGGCGTCTTCGTCGCGTCGGTTCGCCGTCGTTGGGAGCGGTCCCGCGGGCATGTACGCCGCGCTCGCGCTCACGAAGACTTTTGACGGTTCTGTAGTGGACGTATTCGATCGGTATCCAACACCTTTTGGCTTGGTGCGATTCGGCGTCGCGCCTGACCACGCGGAAACAAAGTTGGTGACGAATAAGTTTCACGAGACGTTGACGACGCGCGACGATATTCGCTTCTACGGCAACGTACAACTCGGTCGTGACGTGTCTGTGGGCGAGTTATACGATGGTTATCACGGTGTGATTTTAGCCTACGGTTCGAGCGGCGATAGGACTTTAGATGTACCGGGAGAAGCCGAGCTAGAGGGGGTGATGAGCGCGCGCGAGTTCGTGGCGTGGTTCAACGGAGATCCCGAGCACGGTCCTGGGAGCGCCACACACAACGCCGTGGTGCGTGCGTTAACGTCAACATCAAAACCACACGTTGCGGTGATTGGTGTGGGGAATGTAGCCATAGATTGTGCGCGTATATTGCTGCGCGATAAGAGTGAGTTGGCCAAGACAGACATTTGCGAGCACGCGTTGGATGTTTTAAGACGCCATCCCGTAGAAAAAGTATCCGTCATCGGTCGACGGGGCGTTGCGCAGGCGTCATTTTCGCCTAAAGAGCTACGCGAGGTGTTGGGCTTGCCGGATGTGCGTGTGGTGATTGACGACGAAGAATTTGGATTGGCGCCTGAAGATGAAGCCGACCTCGCCGCGAGTCGACCGCGGCGCCGCGCATATGACGTGCTGTTAAAGGCACATCAATCCCCGAAAACAAACGCTTCAAAGGTGCTTAATTTCAGATTTAAAACGAGCCCGCTGGAGTTTGGTGGTGATTCTAATGGTAATTTGCGTTCCATGAAGCTCGGGCGCAACGAACTCGTCGGCGCCGCCGGCGCGCGAAAGGCGATCTCTTCTGGGGAAACAGAGACCGTAGATACCGCTATGGCATTGCGATCAGTAGGCTATCGCGCTGAACCAATCGTGGTTTCGGTGAATGACGAAAGCACGAGTCAAATTGTTCTTCCATTTGACGAACGCGAGCGCGTCGTACCAAACGAGTACGGCGCCGTCTTGACGAGCCCGGACAAATCCACAGCAAAACAAATACCCGGGCTCTACGTCACGGGTTGGCTTAAACGCGGCCCTACGGGAATCATCGGTACCAATCTCACGTGCGCCGAAGAAACCGTCGCAAAAATGGCGAGCGATTTCGCGCGTTTGCCTCCGCCAGAGCCGATGTCATCCGGCGTCGACGCCGCGCTCGCCAAGCGCGCCGTGCGCGTCATCACCGCTCGTGACTGGGCAAAATTAGACGCCCACGAACGCGCACTCGGCGAATCTCGCGGGAAACCTCGCGTCAAGCTCACATCCATTGCAGAAATGCTCACCATTGTGTAATACATCAACGTTCCATCCCGCTCAGCGTCGCGCCGCACACCTCGGCGCACCAAATGCGCGCTCTCGCCGCGCGCGCGCGCCCGTCGTTGCCGCCCTCGCGCCACCGCCGCGGCCGTCACAGCGCGGTGACGCGCGCGGCGTCGCCGCTGTCGTCGCTCGCGCCCCCCAAGGTGGCGCGCACGGCGTTGGTAACCACCGCGAATGCACCGCCGCCGCCGCTGTCACCGCTCGCGCGCATGAATCCATACGCCGCGCTCGGCGCGCTGACGATGACGAGCGTGGCGATGACGACGGCGACGCTCGTCACGGTTGTCGCTCCGACGTTGCGCGCGGTGGAGCGCGCGTGTGCGTCGATGGACGCCGCCGCTGTGGCGGCGGAGCGCGCGGCGTTGGAAGTCGAAGCGTTGTCTCGCGCGACGTTGGCGGAATTGCCGGCGACGCTGGATGCGATGGAGACGAGCGCGAATGAGGTGGAGTTATTGGCACAAGAGACGAGGGAGGCGCTGACGCGTTTGGATGCGTTTAACGTCGATGCGTTGGTGAATGAATTTAGAACAAAGATTGGCGACTTGCCCGACCCGGCGCGGGACATTGCAAATTTAAGCGACGACGCGAGCGAGTACGTGCGACGTTTATCGATGGAGTTGGGATTGGTGATGCAAAGCGTCGGTGCACTGACGTCTGGAGATTTTGACGACGCCTTTGACGTGGGGTTGACGCAAGAAGAGAAGAATGAGAGGAAAAATGCCATCGCCGACGCGGTGCAAGTCGCGCGCGAAACGACAGAAAGAGCAAAACTTCTAACGACGCAGTTGCAAAATCCATCGTCTGGGCGCGACATTGCGGAGGTGGTGGGAAAGATTGAGCAGTCAAGCCGCGACGTGAGCACCGCCATGCGTAACGCGCTGCGCGTGTTTGAAACCGTAGGCGTCGTGGTGTCGCCCGTGGTGCCTCCGCTTTCAGACAAACGCGAGCTTCCGCGTCGGCGCACGCAAACGAGCGACGACGACGACGATGACGACGGCGACGGCGACGGCGACGCGTAACATTAAACGTGCATTCTTATTTTGCGCGCGGTATTATTTTTTCATGCAGTGCTGTAACAACAACAACAACAATTTGACACTTTTATTATACAACGCGCGGCTAAATTAATCCGCTTTCAGGCCAACACGCTTCGATGGAGGGATCATCGAGAAACCTCGCGTACCCAGAGTGATCATTAGCCACGCGCACGGGATTTATCATGCGCGTGTCGGTGGAGAATCCATCCGGATCGCCTCGACCTTTGGGCACGTAGGCGTGCCGCCGCTCGCCCAAACCGCAATCCGTCCAAAACATCGATCCCGCGTGCGCGTATTCCACTCCAAATCGTCCTTCATTCGACGTTGGCAACCAAAACCCTGATGTCGGCACGCGTGCAAATAAATCACCGCCGTGTACGACGCGCGCGTAATGTAACGATTGCGCGTCGAGAGACGCTGCGAAATCTCCGTCGCCCACTCTCGGCTGCCCAAATGTCACGCACTCAATGTTGAACTCCTTCGCCAAGCTCGCCGCGCACAGCGTCGCGAGCGCACCACCTAAACTATGTCCACATATCACCACTTTCGTCTTCGCCGTGCCCGTGGCATCCATTTCGCGCCGAACGGCGTCTTCTATATCACTTTTAACGCGCGCGTATGCTTCGGCGTAGCCCGAATGCACGCGACCGCTCACGGCGCCCGCGCACCACGTCGTTTGCCCAGCGCGCCCATTGATTTGCGACTCGCGAAACAACCCGCGCAGCGGACTAGGCGTCGTACCCCTAAACGCAACGATCACCCAATCCCGCGCCGCTGACGGTGCCGATCCCGCGCCGCCGTCGAGCAGGCGAAACACGCCCGCGCGCGTCGTCGCCGACGCCGTCCCGTCCAACCACTCGAGCGCGCGAAACCCAGGCATCGCTCGCACGACATCATCCCGCAACCCACGCCCGTTACCAATGAGCGGTTCAAAACCAAACGGCGTGGCGAAATTCACGTCCGCATCGCCATCGCCCCCGCGCGCGTCGTCGAAAAACCCGCGCTGTCCGACGTCCCAGTAGCACACCATGGCCAACTTACACAGCGCTCTGGCACCCTCCAGCGTGCGCGGACCGCGCGCATCGCCCGGCGCGAGCGTCGACGACGAAAATACGCGCGTCGTGCGCGTTACCGGCGCGCGAATTACGCGAACCGGCTGCGCGAGCGCGCCGAACATGAAAAAGTGCACGCACGCGAAAAGAGGCGACGAATGACGTCACACGCTGGCGCGGCCCATGTTCCGTCGCGCGTCGACCGCGGTCGTGGCGTCGACGGCGACGGCGGCGGCGGCGATCACAGCCACGTCGAGCGATGACGCCCCGTGGCGGTTTCACGTCGACAGCGCGCGGCGTTTCGCCACCGCATCGTCGCACTTTGTTCCAATGTACTGTGTCGATTATCTGAACCATCGCGCGCGCGTTCGCGCGTTGGATGACGACGACGCGGTGCGCGCGAGTCGACAGATATTGTGGCACGATGTGGCGGTGCGCATGCGAGACTTGGCGCGCGCGCAGGGTGGGATTTACGTCAAGGCGGGGCAGCACGTGGCGGCGCAGCCGGTGAGCCCAGCGCCGTTTCGGGATGTGTTGAAGGTTTTAATGGATGACTCGGGCGCGCGGACGTTTGCGGAGGATGCGATGACGTTTGAGGAGGAGTTTGGTGGGATGACGATTGATGAGGCATTTGCGGAGTTTCATCGTGTGCCGATAGCGAGCGCGTCGTTGGCGCAGGTGTATAGGGCAAAGACGTTTGCCGGCGAGGACGTGGCGGTGAAGATTCAGCAGCGACCCGTGGCGAGGTTCTTAAAGGGTGATTTAGCGACGATTGAGATGTTTTATTCGTTGCTCAGCTCGCTCATACCGGGATTGCGATTTCAATGGCTTGCGGATGAGACGCGGCGGCACATGGCGGAGGAGCTCGATTTCGGAGCCGAGGCGGCCAACGCGATGAAAGCTGCAAAGATGCTCTCGAATGAGTTTAGCGACGACGAATTGCACATCCCTCGCGTACATAGACATTTAAGCTCGAGGCGGGTGCTGACCATGGAGTGGTGCCAAGGCGACCGTATCGATGACGTTGATAGTTTGCGTCGCAACGGTGTGGACATCGGCGACGTCGCCGGGCGCGTACAAAAGATGTTCGCCAAGATGACATTTGTCTACGGCTTTGTTCACGTGGACCCGCATCCAGGCAACATTCTCGTTGACCGCACGGGGCGCGTCATTTTGCTCGATCATGGTGTGTACCGTACACTGGATGACGACTTACGTATGAAATGGGCCAACGTTTGGTTGGCGTTGATTCGTTCAGACGACGCCGCGTTGCGAAACGCCACGGCGTCGCTCGGCGTCAATCCTGACATGTCTCAGTTTTTCAAACTCATCCTCGCGCTCATGCCAACGCAAGTCATCGAAGACCCGCTCGTGAAGCCGAATGACGCGGAGCAGTCGACGCACACGAGTACGATGGACTCGTTGTCGCCAGCGGGGAAACGCATGGTAATGCGTCAAATTCTCGGCGTCAAGTTGGAGGACCAATCGCAATTGTTTGAAAAACTTCCGCGAGACTTGTTACTTGTGCTCAAAGCGAACAACTTGTTGCGCTTTATCAATGAACAACTCGGAAGTCCAGTGAATCGCTTCAAGTTTATCGCCGCTGCGGCAAACGAAGGATTACAGACGTCGTCTTCGGCATCATCCTCTACAGACTTGACCGACGTGCAAACAATAAAGCGTGGTGTGTTCACTCGCATGCGCGAGCGCCTCGGAGATTCAGTGGCCATTTCATTGTTACCGCTACAATTGTTGCTTCTCAAGAGCCAACTCGCGTGGGCGTTTTGGAAGGTGGGCAAAAAGCAAGCGGCTTCAGCTTCGGCGGCGTATGCCGCATCCGCAACCACGCCCACGACTTCGGCAACACCGGCCAAGCCACCATGATTGTTAAATAGTTTTCTTCAGTACAGTACCCGTAGTCTTGTTTTAGCGCAGCCAGCGGCGGCGATTTCTTCGTGTAACAACAACAATTGCTTCGATTTTTATATACAGTATCAATGATATTACTAGTACTACATATGTGATCTATGGATC
>Ga0233451_10003594_pt1 | contig 13422 bp, 12 predicted proteins | sample 011ome_29_FD_183052 | JGI IMG/M metagenome (GOLD analysis project Ga0233451, IMG submission 183052) | Coastal salt marsh microbial communities from the Groves Creek Marsh, Skidaway Island, Georgia - 011504CT (spades assembly) | ecosystem: Environmental > Aquatic > Marine > Intertidal zone >...
AGGAGTAAAGAAAGTGACTGTTAATCCGTAGGTCCCTGGTTCGAGCCCAGGTCGAGGAGCCAAATAAGTAAAGCCCCTAGAGCAATCTAGGGGCTTTTTCTTTAGGCCATAGTTAAGCAAATCGCTTAGATCATCCCTTTATTGCGTAGATTTGCTAGGCGATTATTGAGAGTCTTAATAGTCAAGAGATTGTATTTATCCCCATCCTTCCAAGCTCTACCTTTCCATTCAATGCCTTCTGGTGTGACATTGGCAAATGGCTCTTTACCCTCTTTTGCGTAACCCTCTAAGATAGCAATCAGTGCTTGTCGATCATCGGACCCGCCTGCATCTTTAACTGCATCTAAGATGGGCTTGGTGATCGTATCGTTATAGGCAACCTTAGAATCGGGATGCTTTGGGGTTGTCGGCTCTTCAAAGATGTAATCATGGGGCCATTCATAGACATTTCTTGCGGAATTTTTTACAGTCCCCGGACTTACTGCACCACCCTCAGGATTTTTTGGATCAGTTGGCAAGGCGAGCCCCATAATCCAGGCTTCAAATTCTGCAATACGGCTATAACGTTTTTCTTCGCTATCGCGCTTTTGCTCTTCTTGTGAGAGCAATAAAGTGACCCATGCCCAGGCAATATCTTTAGGGATTGCGAACTCTTGAGACAAAATGCCGCTAGCTTTTTTTAATATGGTTTTAGATGTCAGTTTTGTCATTGCATTCTTTAATAAGCGACTTCAATTTAGGGTGAAAACTCAAAGGGAAGGCTCCCCGTTCATTTTTACAATGCTCTCCACAAGACCCTTAGAATACTCTTCATTAATCAACGGCATGCTTATCAAGCACCCGAAAATCTAGGTCTAGAGCCCTCTAGAGCTTGGTAGCGCTGCAAATACAGCAAAATTGGCTGTATTCACTAAAATAGCGGGATGACTAAGATTCCTGAACTACTCGCCCCTGCTGGCAGCCTCAATATGTTGCGCACTGCTTTTGATTTTGGTGCGGATGCCATTTATGCCGGACAGCCTCGTTATTCACTAAGGGTTCGCAATAACGACTTTGGCAAGATCGAAGTTCTCAAGCAAGGTATTGATACTGCCCATGACATGGGTAAAAAGTTTTACTTAGTTTCTAATTTATTGCCGCATGGTGGCAAAACTCGGACTTACATTAAAGATATGGATCCGGTTATTGCATTAAAGCCGGATGCTTTAATCATGTCCGATCCGGGGCTCATCATGATGGCTCGTGAAGCTTGGCCAGATATGCCTATTCATTTATCAGTTCAAGCCAATACGGTTAATGGTGCTTCTGCAAAGTTCTGGCGCTCTGTTGGCATCAGTCGCGTCATTTTGTCGCGCGAACTCTCTTTTGATGAAATCGAAGAAGTTCGTCAAGACTGTCCTGAAATGGAGCTTGAGGTTTTTGTGCATGGTGCGCTCTGTATTGCCTACTCAGGACGCTGCTTACTGTCAGGCTATATGTCTCATCGTGACTCCAATCAAGGCGCCTGTACTAATGCCTGCCGCTGGGATTACAAAGTCAAGCCAGGCCAACAAAATGGCAGCGGCGATGTAGTTCTTCTTCAAGAGGCTCGCCGTCCAGACGATTTGATGCCAATGGAAGAGGATGAGCATGGCACTTACATCATGAACTCCAAGGATCTTCGAGCAGTTGAACATATCGAGCGCCTAACTAAGATGGGCGTTGATTCTTTCAAGATCGAAGGCCGCACCAAATCACCTTATTACGTTTCACGTACCGTTCAAGCCTACCGAACAGCAATCAATGACGCTGTAGCAGGTAGACCATTTAATACCGCTTTATTAGGTCAGCTAGAAGGCTTAGCTAACCGAGGCTACACCGATGGTTTCTATGAGCGCCATCACGATAAAGAGTATCAACTCTATATGCGCGGCCACTCCTTATCAGGGCGCAGCTTGTATGTTGGCGAAACTCTTGATATCGATTCCGCTTCAGGCCGCGTCAAGGTCGACGTTAAGAACCGCTTTTCCGTTGGCGACAAATTAGAGATCATTGAGCCTAACGGCAATACTGATGTTGTCTTAACTGAAATGTGGAATATGAACGGCGAATCAATTGATGTTGCGCCTGGCTCAGGTCACTTTGTTTGGCTAAAGATTCCGATGACCAGTAAACATGCCTTTATTGCACGCTATACACAGGAACCTGCTCCAGTAGAAACTGCAGGTTCTTGCGCCACTTGCGGCGAGTAATCGCTCTACATTTCTCTGATTGATTATTTTTAATGACAAACAATACCGTTAGCCAACCTAACCATCACAGCTTAAAAGATAAGCTTAAAGAGGAAGCTAAAAAGGCTTTTGCCCTAACCCTTTACCTCGGCACTTGGTTCTGTGCAATTACATTTTTTGCCGCCACTGCCCTTGAGGAGCGTCCGATTCCGCTATCCATTTTTGGTTTTGCAATCATCAAAGCAGGTATTGCAGCTAAATTTATGTTGATTGCACAGGCTGCCTATCCACTCAAAGTCAATAAAGAACATGGTATTGTGAATTCACTGATATTTGAATCCTTTGTTTATTTAGCTATCGTTCTAGCACTGAACTTCCTTGAGGCTGGAGTAGATGGATTATTTCATGGCAAAGAATTTATTCCTTCTATGGCAGCCTTTGGCAATGGCGAACCCATCAGAATCTTTGCAATGGCTATCCTCTATTGGCTTATTGTTTGGCCATACTTAATCTTCATGGGCGTCAACCAAGCAATAGGCAATACAGCCACACTGGCAATTCTGTTTGGTTCAAAAAAATAATTGGTCTATTTGTATTGCGTGAGAATTTTTTGGCTATGCCTATTGGTATTTACTTGTCAGCAGGCTCGAGCTCAAGAAATTGAAGCCCGTGCATATTCCAATGCGCCAATTGGCATCAATTTTGTTACAGGCGGTATTGCACAGGCCAAAAGCGGTTCTTACACACTGACTACTGAAGCGGTCAATCTAACACGCATCATCGACGTCTTTGGGCAGTCAGGCCGAATCAGCCTCTTGGTGCCGTATGCTCAACTCTCTGGGACAGGCACAATTGGCCCTCAAAATATAAACGCATCTGCTGAAGGATTATCCGATCCTGTTGTGAAAGTATCAGCTAATCTTTATGGAGCGCCAGCACTCTCCTTGGATGAATTTAAAAGTTACCAACAAGATCTTATTATCGGTACCAGCCTAGCCGCATCTATTCCATGGGGTAAGTACAACAGCGAACAAATGCTCAACGTAGGTGCCAATCGTTCGCTAATTCAGCCTGCTATCGGAGCATCACAAGCAATTGGTCCATGGCGCTTGGAATTAGCGGGTATGGCTACGATCTATACAAGTAACACCAGCTTTCTGGGAAGCAATACGCTCTCCCAAAATCCGATATATTCGTCTGAAGCCCACGTCATTTATTACTTTCAAAACATGGCCTACATCTCTGCTGATGCCACCTACTTTAGCGGCGGTCAAAAATATGTGAATGGCACAGCAATTACTGGTTCACAAGAAAATTGGCGCTTTGGAAGTACTATGTCTTATCCCATCAATAAGCACAATTCAATCCGCCTAACTGGCAGTAAGGGTGTTTATTCCAATACCAATACTGACTACACCGCACTGGGGCTCTCTTGGCAATATCGCTGGGGTGGCGGACTGTAGTTAAATCTGGTCTTGAATCGCTACAATGAACCCAAAAGAACACTTAAAAGAGATGTGAGACATTCATGAGCAATAAACCAAAAGACCCTGCAGAGAGCGGTTTACGTAAAGGCTTAACTAGCTATGGCGATAAAGGATTTTCTTTATTCTTGCGCAAGGCTTTTATTAAGGGTGCCGGCTATACCAGTAGTGCATTAGATCGCCCTGTTATTGGCATCATTAATACTGGTAGCGCATATAACCCTTGTCACGGCAATATGCCGCAACTGCTTGAAGCAGTAAAACGTGGCGTTATGTTAGCTGGTGGTTTGCCAATGGAATTTCCAACAATCTCCATTCATGAAAGTTTTGCTGCGCCAACCAGTATGTATTTGCGTAATTTGATGTCAATGGACACCGAAGAAATGTTACGCGCACAGCCTATGGATGCTGTTGTCATGATTGGTGGTTGCGATAAAACTGTACCCGCACAAATGATGGGGGCCGCTTCCGCAGGACTGCCAGCAATCCAACTTATTACAGGATCCATGTTGACTGGCTCACATCGTAGTGAACGCGTAGGTGCTTGTACTGATTGCCGCCGTTATTGGGGCAAGTTCCGCGCTGGTGAAATTGATGAAGTAGAAAAAGATGAAGTGAATGATCAGCTTGTTGCCAGCGTAGGCACATGCTCTGTTATGGGTACCGCCAGCACTATGGCTTGCATATCTGAAGCGCTTGGCATGACTGTGTCAGGTGGCGCCACTCCTCCCGCCGTTACGGCCGATCGTATCCGCGTTGCTGAAGAAACTGGAACTTGCGCGGTGAAGATGGCAAAAGAAGGTTTAACCATAGACAAAGTGCTCACTGCAGATGCTTTTGAAAATGCTATGCGCGTATTGCTAGCGATTGGCGGATCAACGAACGGCATTGTTCACCTCGCCGCTATTGCCGGACGCATGGGGTTGGAGATCGACTTAGATGCTCTCGATAAGATGGGCGACGAGACTCCGGTTCTAGTTAATTTAAAGCCTTCTGGCGATCATTACATGGAGAATTTCCATGACGCAGGCGGCATGACTACCCTGCTACGCGAACTTAAGCCTTTACTAAAGCTAAATACCATGACCGTATCGGGTAGAACATTAGGTGAAGAGATTGATGCTGCGCCGCCGAGCTTTAAACAAGATGTCGTTCGCCCTTTTGATAAGCCTATCTATCCACGTGGCAGCATTGCCGTATTGCACGGCAACCTTGCTCCTGGTGGCGCGATTATTAAACAGTCAGCGGCTAATGAAAAACTGATGGAGCATGAAGGTCGAGCCGTAGTATTTGAGGATGCCGCTGATTTAGCTAACCGCATTGATAGTCCAGAATTGGATGTCACCGCTGAAGATATTTTGGTACTTAAGAATATTGGACCTAAAGGCGCTCCCGGCATGCCAGAAGCAGGCTATATTCCCATTCCGATGAAATTGGCACGTGCAGGCGTGAAAGACATCGTACGTATTTCTGATGGACGTATGAGCGGCACCGCCTTTGGCACAATTGTGCTGCACGTTACTCCTGAATCTGCAATTGGCGGACCTTTAGCTCAAGTCCGCAATGGAGACCGCATTCGCCTAAGTGTTAAAAATCGTGAGATAAGCCTTTTAATTAGTGATGTAGAATTAGCTCAGCGTATGAAAGATAACCCCATCACTCCTCCAACTGCAGAGCGTGGATACAAGAAACTCTTTTTGGATACCGTTACTCAAGCAGACCAAGGTGTCGACTTTGATTTCTTGAGGGCAGCCAAGATGGTTGGCAAGACCCCTCAGTCAAAGTAAAGATTGAAGACTATGATGAATGCAAACCTCCTGCGTAAGGGCATGAATATATGGCCCCCATTCTTGGGTGCAGGCATTACCGTGGAAAGTATTGCTAAAGATTTTCGTCACGCCAAAGTTCGCTTAAAGCATGGTCTTTTAAATCGCAACATCCTAGGGGTTCACTTTGGCGGAAGTCTATTTGCAATGACTGACCCCTTCTTTATGATGATGGTTTCTCAAAATATTGGTAAAGGCTATATTGTTTGGGATCAAGCAGCAAAAATTGAGTTCCTTAAGCCTGGTAAGGGTCCTGTACATGCGTCCTTTGAGCTGACTCAATCTCAAATTGACGAAGTTATTAGTGCCGCAGAGTCTGGCAATAAAGTCCTAAGGGATTTTGTCGTCGATGTGAAAGACCGAGAAGAAGATGTCGTTGCGCGCATTACCAAGACACTCTACATACGTAAGAAGATTAAGAAAAGCTAGGTATATTTTTAGATTTTTGTTGCTTATTTAATTGCTATAAGCAGGCGCATCAAGTCTGCGCATCTCACCTTCAATCCAAGCCTCCACCTCCAGCTGCAACTGCTCTTCAGTTTTTCCTTGAACGGAAATGACTGGGCCAATTGAAAGCGTAATCAAACCAGGGCGCTTAAGAAAAGTTTTTCTTGGCCAAATTGCACCTGAGTTTTGTGCGACTGGCAGAATATCGGTATGCGTACTGATGGCGAGACGTACGCCACCTTTGCGATAAGGCTTAAACGATCCTCGAGGAGTGCGAGTACCTTCTGGAAAAATCGCAATCCATCTACCCTCTTTTAAAACTACCTTACCCTGGGCAGCAACGGCTTCTCTGGCGTTTTCTCGATCGCCACGATTGATATGAATCATACGTAATGAAGCTAGGGCCCATCCAAAGAATGGCACATACAAAAGCTCCCTTTTAAATACAAAACAGAGTTCTTTTGGAAATATCGATAGATAAACAAAGGTTTCCCAGGCAGACTGGTGCTTGCCCAGAACAATTAAAGGCTTATTAGGATCTTTTGGAATATTTTCCAATCCCTTAACTTGAGACCGAATACCGCAGAGTAAATACAAAACTTTCTGAATTAATCTGCACCAAGCTACACCCATACTGTAGCGAGTACGAATACTAGTAAATGGAATGACCAAAATAATCGCAGTCGCAAAAATGGTGACTGATGTAAAGCCAAATAGGTAAAACAGTAGTGAGCGTAGCCAAAGAATCACGATGAGCAGTTAATTACCCAAGACAATTGAGGAAAATATTAATCCCTCATTATATTAGGCAAATTTTAGATAGCTAAGCGCTTCTTTGCCGCCTGATACTCACTCTCGAGTTGATCCATGATCTGAGCAACCGTGGGTACCCCGTCTATAAGACCTACGCCCTGACCTGCACCCCAAATATCTTTCCAAGCTTTAGCGCTAGAACCATCTTTACCCGCTTGCGAGAGTTTGGCAAACGCTTGCGGATCACCATCTGGAAGATTGGCTGGATCTAGGCCGGCATTAATGATGCTCTGCTTAATATAGTTGCCATGAATGCCTGTGAAATGATCCGTATAGACAATATCGGCGGCTTGTGCAGTCACAATGGCTTGTTTATATTGCTCGCTCGCATGCGCTTCTTGACTGGCAATAAAGCGAGTCCCCATATAAGCAAAATCAGCACCCATTGCCTGTGAGGCCAATACTGCATCACCCGTTGAGATTGCCCCAGATAGTACGAGTGGCCCTTGAAATATCTTTCTTACTTCCCCTACCAGTGCAAATGGAGACAATGCACCGGCATGGCCTCCTGCTCCAGCAGCGACCAATATCAAACCGTCCACACCCGCCTCTAAAGCCTTTTCAGCATGGCGAATATTAACAACATCATGCAAGACAATGCCGCCATAGCTATGTACGGCATCAATAATCTCCTTAACAGGAGCCCTCAGGCTAGTGATGTAAATCGGAATGCGGTGCTTTACACAGGAATACATATCCTGTTCTAGTCGTGCATTGGAGACGTGAACGATTTGGTTAACCGCTAATGGCCCAACCCTAGAGTTTGGATTGGATTTCTGAAAATCCACCAACTCACTCTGGATTTGACTTAACCAATCATCCAGCTTTTCTTGTGGTCTAGCATTTAGAGCTGGGAACGATCCCACAATACCTGCCTTGCATTGCGCAAGGACGAGCTCTGGATAGCTCACAGTGAACATCGGTGCCGAGATGACCGGCAATCGAAGCCCTTGCAATATTTTAGGGATATGACTCATAGATCCCTGAGCTCACGTCTTAAAATTTTTCCAACATTGGTCTTCGGTAAATCGTTACGGAAGACAATGTGCTTGGGGCGCTTGTAGTTGGTGAGATTTTCTTTGCAATACGCCAAGATAGTCTCCTCCGATAAATCAGGGTCCTGCTTAACGATAAACGCCTTTACTGCCTCACCAGAATCCTCGTCTGGTACACCAATGACAGCGCATTCCAATACACCCGGAATGAGCGATAGCACTTCTTCCACTTCATTTGGATACACATTAAATCCAGAGACAAGCACCATGTCTTTCTTGCGATCCACAATCTTGGTTAGGCCATCTGCATTCATGATGCCGATATCGCCCGATCTAAAGAAGCCGTCAGCCGTCATCACATTCTTAGTTTCTTCGGGCTTATTCCAATAGCCAGCCATCACTTGTGGGCCCCGAATACAAATCTCGCCTGGAGTTCCAAACGGCACTTCTATGCCATCATCACCCAAAATAACGACCTCAGTACCAGGGACTGGCAAGCCAATGAATCCGGTGAAACTCTCGATCAATGCAGAATTAACGCAAGCGACTGGAGAGGTCTCTGATAGACCATAACCCTCAGCAATAGGAGCACCAGTCATTTTCTGCCACTGATCAGCAACCACTTTTTGCATTGCCATACCGCCGCCGATGGTTGCCAAAATATTAGGGAACTTTACTGAAGCAAATTCTGGCTTATGCATCAAGGCATTAAATAAAGTGTTTACTCCAGGGAAGATGTTGATATCTGGATGCTTCTTCAATAACTTAATAAAGCCATCAAAGTCACGTGGATTGGGCACCAAAATTAAAAGGCCGCCCTTGCGCATTCCCACAAGCGCACATGCTGTTAAAGCAAAGATGTGATAGAGCGGTAATGCGCACAAAAAGACTAGCTGGTCTACCTGCTTACGTTTCAATCCTGGCTCTAACCATAAGTCCGTCTGAATAACGTTGGACAGAATATTTTTATGCAGCAGAATGGCGCCTTTAGACAACCCAGTGGTACCACCGGTGTATTGAAGGAAAGCAATGTCATTAAGAGTTGTATTGGGTCTATTCCATTTATGACGACCACCCTCACTCAAAGCATGTGTAAAGAGAGTATGGTCAGGTAAATGCCAAGCAGGGACCAACTTTTTAACCTTGCGGACGACAAAATTAACTATTGCCCCCTTGAGACCAATCATCTCGCCCATTGAGGTAACAATGACCTTCTTCAGTGGCGCGCTTGAGGCAATGTGTTGATAAACGTGTGCAAAGTTTTCAAGAACGATGAGACTAGCTGCGCCACTATCTTTAAGTTGGTGCTCCAACTCACGAGCGGTATACAGTGGATTGACGTTGACAACCACAAAACCCGCCCTCAAAACACCCAACATCGCAATTTGATATTGCATCACATTAGGTAGCATGATGGCGATGCGAGACCCTGGCTCTAAGCCTAAACTTTGTAAGTAGGCGGCAAAATGTCTGGAGTACTGATCAAGCTCACTGTAGGTTAAAAACTTACCCAGATACTCACATGCTTGTCGGTTTGGATAGCGCTCAAAAGCCTCATCAAACATTTCAAGCAATGATGAATAAGCTGAGATATCAACATCATGAGGTACGCCCTCGGGATAGTTTTTTAACCAAGGTTTAGAGGAATTAACCATGAAGCTATCTCCTGTCTCGTTTATTTTATTTTTATTCAGATTATTAAATCTGGATAAATCATTCTAAACATATGTTGCAAAAAAATATGAGAAAAAATAAAAAGCCCTCTAATAGGAGGGCTTAAATTCAATGCTGAAAATCTACTTAGAATTTGTAGCCTACACCAACCAACACATCTACACCCGAACCACCTACGTTACCCGTAAGCGGGCCCCCGCTAGTTTGAATTGTTGCTGTTTTGGAACTAATTCCGGCATAGTTGACCTCGCCAAGGAAATAGACAGATTGAGTAACCATTTGTTTGTAACCCAAACCTAGCACGTATCCTGTAAAGTTATAAGTTTGATAATTAGCCGTACCGCCATTAATACCCATGGTGTTACCTGTCATACCCACTTTTGCATAAGCTAACTTATCCTTATCGATCACGTAGCCAGGGTTAACAGTTACCGACCAGACATCTTTAATCTGATACTTAAACCAAACAGAGGGGCTCTTTCCGCGTGGGGATGTCGCGTAAAAGGATCCGTTTGCAGGTGATGATGCGCCAAGAGAGTAGCTCGCCGCTATACCAAGCGTGTATCGATCATTGATCCCGTAGGTATAACCCAAACCAATTTTATTCGTTCCAGTGGATAGATTATCTTGCTGGGTTGTGACTGGAAGAGTTGCACCTCCCGCAGCGGTGGACTGTATGCTTGCGTTGTTAATAGTAGGGTTGAATTGTCCCCATCCAACTGCAGCTTCAGCATAAAAACCTTCCCATGGATTTGTCTTGGCAGATTGTGCATTTGCACTTGTTGCGAATACACCAGCCATAGCTAAAACTAACGCGCTAATCTTTACTGTTTTCATATATCTTCCTATTTTTGATTCTTCTAATTAATCTGAAACAACTGGATGAATCTTAATTAGTTTTAATTTGATTTGCATCTCGGGTTTTCCCTTTATTTATTTTGCGATGCAACAAATAAATTAGTCCTACGGGCAGTAAGCATTCTGTAGTGCTTATTTGACGTGGGTTGTGGGTTGTAGGATATTGCTGTAATATAAACGAACGATCGTATTATTTTTACAACAATGAAGGCTAATATTGATTCCCATGCTTGATACAAGGTCTACCTCTCTGGCTTTATCTACAGAGCCCAAAAAAGGTTTAACTACAAAATCAATGATTTTGGAGGCCGCCCTTGAGATCTCTAGCAAGTCAGGGCTAGAAGGAGTCACCATTGGCCACTTAGCTGACTCGGTTGGCATGAGCAAGAGCGGTGTCTTTGCCCACTTCGGCTCCCGCGAAGAACTGCAGATTGAAGTGATACGCAAGTACTACCAATTCTTTGCCGATAGCGTATTTGCGCCAGCACTTACCAAACCTAAGGGCCTACCGCGTTTACGCCAAATGATTGATTCTTGGCTGAAGATCAGTGTTGGCGAGAATACTTCTAGCTGCTTCTTTATTGCAGGCGCTGCTGAGTTTGACGATCGCCCTGGAATCGTACGTGATGAATTAGTACACAGCGTTGAAGACTGGCGCTCTGCCCTGCTTCGTGCCATCAAAGAATCCATTGCAGAAGGACACCTCAAGAAAACCGTTGTTCCTCAAGAAATGCTCTTCCATCTTTACAGCATTGTTTTGGGAGCACATCACGATTCTAGGTTTCTGCAAAACCCAAAGAGCTTGGCACTAGCTAATAAGCTCATTAAGAATATTTTTCTCAATCACCAAGCAACCACCAAATAACTTTCATTTTTATCAAATCTGGAACTAATATGCCCCAATACAACCCACCCCTACGCGATATTCATTTTGTAATTCATGAGCTACTAGATGCTGGCAAGGAGTTTTCTAGCCTACCGGCTTATCAAGATGTTGATAAAGACACGATGAATCAAATCATCGAGGAGGCCGGTAAATTCGCTAGCGAAATTGCTTTTCCTTTAAATCAGATTGGCGATAAGGAAGGGTGCACACGCCATGATGATGGATCGGTCACAACACCCACTGGCTTTAAGCAAGCCTACGAGCAATATATTGCTGGTGGCTGGCCCGCCCTATCCTGCGATCCCGAGTATGGCGGACAAGGATTGCCGCAATTACTCAATACCGTTCTTTATGAAACTCTAAACTCAGCCAATCAATCTTGGACGATGTATCCAGGCTTATCACACGGTGCCTACGAGTGCTTGCATGCCCATGGTACTGACGAACAGAAAAAAACCTATCTTGAGAAATTAGTATCTGGTCAATGGACTGGAACAATGTGTTTAACTGAGCCACATTGCGGCACTGATCTGGGCTTACTTAAAACCAAAGCTGAACCTCAAGCTGATGGTACTTACGCTATTACCGGAACAAAGATCTTTATTTCCAGCGGAGATCATGATCTTGCTGAGAACATTGTTCATCTTGTTCTTGCACGGTTACCGGACTCACCTATCGGCAGCAAGGGCATCTCCTTGTTTGCGGTACCGAAGTTTCAGGTTGGGTCAGATGGCTCGGTTGGCAAGCCTAACGCAGTTTCCTGTGGATCTCTTGAACACAAGATGGGTATCCATGGCAATGCCACTTGCGTCATGAACTTTGATGGCGCCATTGGCACCCTAGTTGGAGAACCTCACAAGGGTTTAAATGCCATGTTCGTCATGATGAATGCGGCTCGCCTTGGTGTAGGAATGCAAAGTCTTGGATTAACTGAAGTGGCTTATCAAAACTCAGTTGTCTATGCAAAAGAACGTTTACAGATGCGCAGCCTCACTGGAGCGAAAGCACCAGAGAAAGCAGCAGATCCGATTATTGTTCACCCTGACGTACGTAGGATGCTGCTCACCCAAAGAGCTTATGCAGAAGCTGGTAGAGCATTCTCCTACTGGGTTGCCCTCATGATCGATACCGAACTCAATCATCCAGATGAAAAAGTTCGCAAAGAAACTGGTGAGATGGTTGCCCTACTCACCCCAATTATTAAAGCATTCTTGACTGATAACGCTTTTGAAGCTACCAATGAAGGCATGCAGGTATTTGGTGGTCACGGTTACATTGCTGAATGGGGCATGGAGCAGTATGTGCGTGACGCTCGCATCAATATGATCTATGAAGGTACCAATACGATTCAATCACTAGATCTTTTAGGACGCAAAGTACTTGGTGATATGGGAAAAAAACTTACCAAATTTGGAAAGATTATCGAAAAGTTCATTGAGGATGAAGGCGTTCGCAAAGAAATGCGGGAATTTATTGACCCCCTTTCTGATATCGCCGTTAAAGTTGAAAAACTCACTAAAGAGATTGGTATGAAAGCCATGATGAATCACGAAGAAGTAGGAGCTGCTGCCGTTCCCTACCTACGTGTAGTGGGTCATCTGATTTACTCCTATTTATTTGCACGCATGGCCAAAATTGCACTTGCCAATAAATCTAGCAACGATCCTTTTTATCAAGCGAAATTGGCCACTGCCCGCTTTTACTTTGACAAACTCCTGCCTGAGACCGCAATGCTGATTCGTCAAGCGCGCGCCGGCTCCAAATCGTTGATGGCAATGCCAGCTGAATTTTTCTGAGAGACTGAATATGAGTGAAAACAAGATTATTAAAAAAGTAGCCATCCTGGGTGCTGGCGTCATGGGCGCACAGATTGCCGCCCAATGCATTAATGTTGGGTTACCAGTTGTCTTATTTGACCTGCCGGGAAAATCGGATGATGGCAAACCAGTTCATAAAAATGCGATTGCCCTTAAGGCTATTGAGAATCTTAAGAAACTCAAGCCTGCCCCTTTAGGTCTTGAGAGTGATGCTAATTTGATTCAGGCGGCTAACTATGAGGATGACTTGGGGTTATTGGCTGACTGTGATCTCATTATTGAAGCGATTGCAGAACGTTTGGATTGGAAACATGCTCTCTATGAGAAAGTCGCTCCACATATTCCAGCGCATGCCTTATTTGCTACCAATACCTCTGGCCTGCCCATTGGGGAGCTTGCTAAAGGTTTCTCA
>Ga0233451_10003599_pt1 | contig 13397 bp, 14 predicted proteins | sample 011ome_29_FD_183052 | JGI IMG/M metagenome (GOLD analysis project Ga0233451, IMG submission 183052) | Coastal salt marsh microbial communities from the Groves Creek Marsh, Skidaway Island, Georgia - 011504CT (spades assembly) | ecosystem: Environmental > Aquatic > Marine > Intertidal zone >...
ATCTTATTGCACCTTTCTAAGGGAAAAAATTAAGCTGTCCTCTTCCACTTTTTATCAATCCCAGTTTTTGGCAAGGTAAAAATCAGCGGGTTAGTCCCCGATACAAAGAGGCAGAAAAGATCAATATAAAACTAAAAATAGTTCGTTTTCAGATTCAAAAAATTCAAGATTTAGGCCGAATTCGGGATAATAAATCGTTTAAATTAGTGATTAAGAATATCTCTATTAATTATCTGTTAAACAATAATTTAAGAATAATTAGTGCTATAGCGAATCAGATTAAAACGGCCCCTTATAGAAAGAACAGAAAGACAGGTTCTATTGGGCTTCGCCTAAACACAATTAAACGCTATAGTTATTTATTAAAACTTGTAAAAGAGTATGAGATAGAAAAAGACACTTTACTTTTTATTGATCATTTTAAGATTCAGGATATCGATGCTTTTTCATCCTACCTACTTCATGAGAAATCTTATGGAGTTGGAACTGTGGGAAAACAATTGGGGCTTTTAAAAACGGTTTTAATTCGGGCGAAGCGTGACGGCTATCTGGTGAGTTCAAATTATCAGTTGATCGATTCTTTTGGGCTGGACAAACAAAAGAGAATTCTTCAAACCCTTGATTTAGCGGAAATCGAGCTAATTAAAAAGGCCTCTTTACCCTTACATCTTAAAAACTCATGGAAATGGATGCTTATCGGGCTTTACACCGGTCAAAGGGTAGCAGATCTTTTATCATTAAAACCCGAGCAACTTCGCGAGGGGCCAAATGATATTCTGTATATTGATTTTGTACAACAAAAAACAGGTAGGGCCGTAACTGTTGGAATTTTAGATCCTTTAATTAAAGAGATACTGCTTGATCAGTTTCCGAGTAATAGTTATTCGCAGCTATTTAATATGCACATTAAACAGATTTGTAAGATGGCTGGAATTACCAAAATGGTAACCGGTTATAAGATGCATGCAAATCCAAGAAGAAAACTGAAAGGGGTTTTTAAAAAATATGAACTTATCACAGCTCACGATCTTAGAAGGAGTTTTGCAACCAATTATTACTCAAAAGTAGAGACTCCCATTCTTATGAGAACTACAGGTCACAAAAAGGAATCTACTTTTTTAGAGTATATCGGAGAAAATTTTAATCAGGATCATTATGCTGATTTATTTATTCAGCAGATTAGCTCGAAGTAGCGGCTAAACATCTTCAACAAACAGCGGCAAGTCTTCACGCCCAGGAAGAGGCTCAGGGAGACGTGTACCATGTTTTGGTACTGTATAAGTAAGTAGTAGTTGAGTTAGTTTTATACGTTCTGTATTATTTAGCTCATCTAGATGTGATAATAGATAATCTAGATTTTCAGCAGCTAAAAGATCCAACCTGTCTTGGATATCTGAGGTAAGTTTTGATTTTCCTCTTTTTGATTTTTTTCCTGCTAGAGAAGCAGTATGAGAATTAAAAGGCATATTCTTTTTTTACAAAAGAAGGAAAAAGGTGGGAAAAAACACAACGATAAAGATCAGGTTATCAACAAGTTATTGATAAATTAAAATTTAAACTCATTTATTTTTTTGGCCTTATTGAAGATATAAGAGAGTTTATTTATACTAATATCATTCTTATCGAATGCCCTGAATTCTTCCTTTAGGATATCGAGTTTACTTTTTAAACCATTATTACTTGCTCCACCTACTTTCATGTTTACTAGCGTTTTGGGAATGTATTTTGATCTAATATTATGTTTTTCTAAAAAGCGAAGCATCAACTCAAAATCTCCAGCTATTTTAAAGCTATCATCGTATAAGCCTAGTTTTTCATAAACACTTCTTCTACAGTAAAATGTGGGATGTGCAGGCATCCACCCTTTTTTAAAAACCCCCTTTTTGAATGCTGAGCCTTTCCAAACTCTTCTTATGTTTTCGTTTATATCGGTATAGATTAAATCCCCAAAAACACAATCTGTATCATCATCAAAAGCATCGTAAATATGTTGTAAGGAATTTTCATCATAAAACGTATCGTCAGAATTCAGAAATCCTATTATTTCGCCAGTCGAATTTTTGATTCCTTTGTTTATTGCATCATAAATGCCTTTATCTGGTTCTGAAACTATCTTTGAGATATGATCCTGATTATTACCAATAGTAAGTGTTCCATCTTTAGACCCTCCATCAATTAATAAATATTCGTAATCTTTTAATAATTGGTTTTTTACAGATTGAAATGTCTCTGAAATAGAATTCGCTGAATTAAAAGAAATTGTAATTAAACTTATCATAATTATCAAATTTGATTTAAATTACAAAAATCCATCAAACAACTTTTTAAGTTAAAAATAGTATTATGGTACAAGTTATTGATTTAACAATTGAAAATCTTAATATAAGTTATAATGAATATGATTTGTCAATTATTATTCCTGTTTATAATGAATCAGAGAATATTGAAAGAGTATTGCGTGATTGGGATAATGAGTTAACAAAGTTTGAAATAAAATACTGTTTTATTATTGTGAATGACGGTTCTAAAGATAATTCAGTTGAAATAATACGTTCCTTAAATTATGATATTATTCTTTTAAAAAAACATAATTCTGGTCATGGGAGAAGCATTAGGCTTGGATATGATTTTTCTGTAAATCATGTTAAATCAAATTATATTTTACAAATTGATAGTGATGGCCAATGTGAACCTAAGTACTTCAAATTTTTTTGGGAAAATAGATTTGAAAATGATTTTGTATTAGGAATAAGAAAAAACAGAGGAGACGGGTTTTTTAGAAAATTAACATCTAAAACATCCTTGTATTTGACTTCAACTTTAACTTCTTTGAATTTAAAAGACCCTAACACACCTTATAGACTTTTCAAATATTCAACACTAAAAAATGTTTTGCCTTTAATTAATGAATCATTTGATATTCACAATATTGCTATTACATATGTAATTTTAAATAATAAATATAAATTTAAAACTGTTGAAATAAGTTTTCCAGACAGAATTGGAGGAGAAAACTCAATAAATCTAGTAAGGGTATTCCAAATGGGGTTCAATATGCTGTTTGACCTTTATTTTTTAAGAAAAAAACTTTCTAAATGAAACTAAAATATTTTTACTTTGTTTCATATGTTTATTTATTAGTATTCTTGTTTTTTGGCTTAATAAACCCATATCTATGGTTAGATGAAGCTGGTCAGTTTTTTATATCAATTGGATTAAATCATTTTAGCGAACCCCTTTCACCAAAAGGATCTTACCTTGATATGATATCAAATAATAATGAATTTAATCTTGATCCTGGGGGGTTTTCAGTTTTACTTTTCTTTTGGCTAAAATTTTCTACAAATCTAGTATGGATTAAAATTTTACCATTTATTTTTTTCGCAATTTCAGTTTTTTTTATGGTAAAGATTTCAAAAATTCTAATTGACAAAAGATCTGGTTTGGCTTTTGGTTTTTTTTTATTTCTAATTCCTCAGTTGGTTTTTAGAGCCCTTGAATTGAGAGCTTATACAATGGAAACTTTTGCTATAATTTTCTCAATTTTTATTTTAATTAATTATCAAAAAGCATCTAATAAAGAATTATTAATTTATTCTATTATTTCGGCATTTTTGATCACTTCAAGATATTCCGCAATAATATTATATGGTCTTTTAACAATATTTTTAAGTTTGAATATCTTATTTTCTCATAGGAATAAAATTGAAAAAATTAAATCAATTCTCATTTTTAGTCTACCACTTCTAATTAGCGTATTTATAATTTATTTATTCATTCTTAGAAATCAAAATCCAGAACTCTCTAAGGTCGATTATGTTTCTTATTTAAGTGATAATTTTTATCTATTTTTTGATAAAACTAATTTAATTCATTCGACTTGCCTTTTAATTCTGCTTGCTATAAGTATATTTGACAAAAAGCTTCCAAAACATTTTAAACCTCTATTTCATTTTTCTGTAGGTGTAAATTTTATTTTTATACTAATTTCTTTTTTTGGATTGTACCCCTATTCTCCATTTGATGAAAGAAATTTAGCTATTTTCATTTTTACTTTTTTATCAATTTTTTTGTGGCTTACTTCAAGACTTATATTTATTAAAAAAATATTAAACTATCAATTGACACCAATATTTTTTACTTTAATTTTCACCATAGTTTTTAATCTAACCATTAAAAATAATTGGAGAAAAAACAATATAGTTTCAAGCTTAAAAAATAAAGAATTAAACAATAATTCTCTGTTTTATGTTGAAAGAGAAATGTACCCTTCCATAAAATATCTATTTGAATTCGAAAAAATTTATGATAATCTAACTTATCCTGAAAATTTTATTTTTCTGAATAAAAATTATAATGAAGAAACTTTTCAAAAAAAAGAAGGAAAAAACAGCTATATAATATCAGCTAAAAATTTAAACCTACCCTATGTTAAAAATGTAGGTTATAATCTTTATAAAATTAACTAAATATGAAAAAAATTTTAGTCGTTGGATCTGGTCTTTCAGGATCTGTTATTTCTAGAAAACTTGCTGAGACTAATAAATATTTAGTTTCTATTGTCGAAAAAAGAAATGAAATAGGGGGTAACGTTTATGATTATGAGAATTCTAAAGGAATAAGAATCCATAAGTATGGTCCTCACCTATTTCACACAAATAATAAAAAAGTTGTTGATTTTATCAAAAAATATGCAGAGTGGATTCCTTACAAACATAAGGTTAAGGCAATTCTTAAAAATGGAGATTATGTAACACTTCCTGTGAATAGAGAAACAAAAAACATTGTTGGGGAAGAAAATATTATTGAAACTTTTTTTAGACCCTATTCTGAAAAGATGTGGGGTATTAAATTGGAAGAATTAAGTCCAGATATCATAAAAAGAATCCCCTCAAGAGATGATGATAATGAATATTATTTCCCAGATGATAAATATCAATTTATACCTAAAAATGGATATTCTTATTTCATAGAAAATCTATTAAATCATAAAAATATTAAAATTGAAACGGGTGTCAGCTTTGAAAAAAAAATGGAGTTAGATTATGATTTTGTTTTTAACTCTATGCCTATAGATGAATATTATAATTTCCAGTTTGGTAAACTTGATTATAGATCAATAAAATTTCATAATATAGACTTTCCAAGTCCGAAACTTTTGCCTGCGGTATGCGTTAACTTTACAAATAAAAGTAAATTTACTAGGATGACTGAATGGAAAAATCTTCCAAATCATGGAGTTAATGAAAATTATACAACTATAACATATGAAGAACCCTGTTCTTTTGAGCAAAATAATGATGAAAGATATTATCCTGTTAAGGACCTAAAGGGAAAAAACAAAAAATTATACAATAAATACAGAGACATAAACAACCCTAAAGTTCAATTTATAGGAAGACTGGGGCTTTACTCATACTTAGACATGGATCAATGTATAAATATAGCATTAAAAACATTTGAAAATTTTAATAGAAATTGGACAAAACATTGAAAAATTTAAATCTCTGTATTAACTTATTTTAACAAAACCATAATATTTTTTTTAAAACTTTATATCCCACTATTATTATCGGAAGAAATACTATGTAATAGTATGATTTAAAAACAAAAACTATCAATTTAGGAAGTTGATAAAGTTTTATTCTTAATCTTGAATATTTATCGGGATCTTCTCTAGTTGAACTATTTAAATCAATAAATTTATTAATAACCTCATCTGACTCTGATAATTGAATTTCAATAGCTTTGTTGTTAATTCCATTTCCAAGGCCAACGGCAAAATATTCGATATTTTTATTTTTGTGAAAATAAGCGTAAGGTATACTTTTAAAAGCCCCAATATCTCCGCTATAAATAAAAATGTTTTTATTTGAAGCTTTTAAATGATTAATTACTTCTTTGTAGAATTTGTTACACAAATCGTAATTTGTTCTAGAATTCGTCCATATATCAAAAATTGATTCTGAATAGAAAAGTTGATGTGAAAAAATTAAAATATTTTTAAAGTTTTTTGAAATTTCTTTTTTAATTACAGAAACAGCTTCTTTAATATTTTTAGGATTATTAAAATTTGTGTTTAGATAAATAAATAAACTGTTATTATAAGTTTCAAATCGAATTTTTTGATGATCGAATATTTTAATATTTACGTCATGATTCCCGGGCACCAGAACATAATTAAATTTTGAGTTAAATTCTAGAAAATTTTGGATTTCCTCTTCTTCATTTAGTTGAACAAAATCTCCACCATAAATTAGTTTATAATTTTTATCTTTTAAAAATTCTTTTAAAGTAGGATCTACTATTAGATCTTTTTCTAATGGGTTTCCATACGCGTGTCCAACAAATAATATCTTTTCTTGAGAGAAAGATAAGTTAATAAACAGGCATATAAGTAGAAGTTGATAAAACACCTTTAACATATTTGGAGTATTTACACAGATTCAAATGCTTAAATGAATCAATCCTGATTGTGTCTTTTGAATATTTAGCTTCAACTATTAAATTATTTTCTTCAAACTTGTTTGTTGTTATAGGAGAATAAAAATTAAGGAATGAATCAATTGTAATTCTAATTTTTTGGTCTTTTGATAAGAAATATCTTCTTTCATAAGAGTTAAAAAGGCTAGGAAAAAGGTGTTTTAAGGAATTGTTTATATAAACATTGTTTTGTTCTAAAGACTCTGTTATTTCAAAAAAGAATCTTTCTATATCCTTAAGTCCATCAACTTTATAATCCCCTAATAATGTTATTGATTTAGAATTTAAAAACTCTGATTTTTTTTTAATTTCAAACTGTTTTTTTGATTTTGAGAAAGAGGGACCATACCATCTTATCCTATACTTTTTTCTATTTGAAAGTCCATTTATATTGTCCTGAACGGAGGATAAATCACATGAATCTAAATATAAATTATTAATAGTTCTTTCAGTATAAATCTCTATATAATCTTTAGAATTTAACTCATATAAAAATCCTGGTAGATTAATTGGACTTAATATATATTTTCTTTCATAACGGTATTTATTTTTCTGATGATTTTCCATATAAATTTCCATATAATTTTTCTTCAACATTTGAAGTAAAAACAATGTCACTAAAACCATCAATTATAGATTTTTTTTCTATTAAGTAGTTCTGGATCTTTGTGTTTTCTATATACAATGTTGCATAATCATATATTTTCTTTTTTTTATAAACTGCAATATCTAAATTATTGTTAATTAGACTATTGTTAATTAAAAAAACATGTGAATCATCTTTGGAAACAACAGCAATTTCATTTTTATCGAAATAAGAATTGAGGATTTTGATTTCGCTTTTTTCACCAGCACTCACAGCTTTATCCTGAGAAGAAAGAAACTTACAGTTTTCGATAAATATATCGCTGCCAGATCCATCAATGGCATCATTTCCTGAGTTTTTAAATGTAGAATTTAATATTTTAACTTGTGAAAAATCAGAATCTATACCATCACTGAATGAACCATCTATAATGGAATTTTTAATTTCAACATTTTTTGATCTAAAAAAGTTCAAATAATCATCTCCTTCTAAATTATTTTGAAAATAACAATTATTAATTTTAACGTTTTTAGTCTCATAGAAAGTAATTGCTGCAGGCTGTTTAAATGGAGACTTTATATTAGAAAGGTACTTAAAATCAGTGTAATTAATTGTTATATTATTAGGAGTTTGTATATAAATAGTACTTGGATTAGATTTTGGTGATGCAATCAATACTCTATTATTTTTTTCTCCTAATACTTTTAGACCTCCACGGATTTTAAGGTAAACGTCTTTTAAAATGATTCTTGTGCCAGCTTTAATTTCTAATATTTCATTTTCTTTAATTATCCAATCTTTATTTATTAAAGTGTCATTTTTAACAGTTATAATTTTTTCTTTTAGTTCAGGATGTTTTATTTCTTTTTCTTTCAATGCATCCTCTAAAATAGATATATTATTTATTATTATGTTTTCTCTAAAATTTATGTGATACTCATATCCAGACATTTTTTCTTTGAAAGTCAAATACTCTTTATCTGAATTAATAAACTTTTTAATTTGTGGAAGATTTTTTTTAATATATTCAAGAAAATCTCGTTTTATATGTTGTTCATAAATATCATTAACAATGCCAGGGAAAGTTAACTGATCTAAATTTAGATTCTCAATTTCATATACGAACCCTTCTCTAAAAGTGGGCTCTATCATACCTGTAACAGGATTATGTATCCAATGTAAGTTGAGGTCTCGAATTGGATGGTAGTCATTTAAAATTAAAGATATTAAGAGAATTCCTTTTAGCTTTTCAACATCAACTAATCTCAAAAAATTTTTATAATCATTTTCATAAATATTTTCTAACTCATTAGATAATGAAAGAAACTCCTTATCATCACCAATATGATTAAATTGGAGACTGTCTTTGTATATTTCAAAAATTACAGATTCGCGTCTATTATTTTCTTCAATTAGATATTTATCAAAAAAATCTTCCTTTAAATAATAACCATAGTCTTTTTTATTAAAAATAATTTTAACAAACTCATAATTTAATTTTACACCATCAGAAATTTTAAAGAAGAGCAAATTAGCTAATATGTCCGTCATATAATCTCTAGATCTTGGATTTATAAAATTTACTTTTTTATTTCCAAAACTAGTTGAACCATTAAACATTACTCTAAAGCTATGCCCATCAGAATCTCTGTAGTGATCAGGATTCATTCCAAATAATTTAATTTTAGATTTAGACTTTCCCCTCTTTGTTCTTATGTCAGCTTTAAAATATTCGTTTTTTGAACTCCATTGACTCCCAGTAAGAATATAATTTGAGGTCATTTTGGATCTTTCTTGTTGTAATTTGACATAATTATTTGGGGAAATTGAGATTGAAATCTGATCAATTGAATTATTGTAAAAAAGATTTTTTACATCTGCTTTAAAACTTAGTAAATCGACATACAGGCTTCCAAGATTTATAGTTACTAAAGAACGATAAATAATACCTCTATTAAAAAAGCTAAAAGTAATTATAAACCCAACCAATAAATAGAAGTAAATATTTTTTTTCGGTTTTGTTTGCTTCTTAAAATATTTCATTACTCAGGTGATGAATAAAATTGGATTTGGAGATTTGGAACATTTTTTTCTTTTAGATATCTTTCAATCAAGTCTAATTTTGATAAATCAAAATCACTTACTTTTAAAACTATTACGGACAGCTTCATCTCTTTTCTTATACTTTGAATTTCAACGTTTACTCCTTCTTTGTTTAATAATTTTATGCCTTCTTCTAATATGGAATTATCTATTGAATCTGATTTGATCACAATTTGATCATTATATGTTTGATATTTATTTATTTGTTTATTGTAAATACTTCTTACATATATATAGAGTATTAAAATTGATAAAAGAGGAAACAAAAAAGATTCAGCTGCTGTTGCTATAGAAATACCAGTAATAAATAAAAAATATATTATTTGTTCTGGTTCCTTAATTGCTGTTCTAAATCTAATAATAGATAATGCACCAACTAATCCTAAAGATAAAACTATACTAGATTTTATTGTGATTACAATTAAAAAAATTGAAATACCAAAAATGAAAAATAAATTGGCGGTTATTAACTTATTTGAAACAGTATTTGAATATTTTAAATATATAAGTCGTACCAAATAAACAAAAATTGCTGTTGAAATTAATCCAAATAAGAAATCAATGTAATTTGTGTTATTTAATTCTAGTGTAGAAATATCGAATAGATCATTCATGAAATTATATTTTTTGCTTAAAATAAAAGTGATTATAAAAGTAATACTTATTAATACTCATCCCACAATTCTTTATATAGATTAAATGTTTGAATAGCTGTTTTTTCCCAAGTAAAAGTTGATGCAAAATTTATCCCATTTGTTATAAGCTCATTTCTGAAATTTTCTTGTTCAAGTCTTTTAATTGATTTGATTATAAAATCAGTTGAAATTTTATCTTTTAAAACATATCTAGAGCCTATCTCTTTTGTAGATGATCCATCATTACAAATAACGGGACAACCTGCTTTCATTGATTCTAAAATAGGAAGACCAAATCCCTCGTATAAAGATGGATATATTAAAACAAAAGAATTATTATAAAGAAGATTTAATTTCTTATCAGAAATATTTTGGTAATGCTTGAACTTAATTTTTTTTAAATTCTTTAGTTCATTAGAAGAAAGCTTTCCACCGCCAACTAATATTAAGTTATAACTCTTAAGAATTAATAAAGAATCTAAAAGTGTTTTAAAGTTTTTATAACCTTTTCTTTGACCAACAAAGATTATATTTTTTGCTTTGTTTTCGTTTTTAATTTCTAAATCATTTAACTTGAAAAAAGCATTACTTACTCCATGATAAATTACTCTAATTCTATTTTCCTCTATTTCTGGGTAAAATTCTAAAAGATCTCTTTTTGTGTTTTCTGAAATACAAATAATTTTTTTTGCATTTAATATTGCGTTTTTTTTTTGAAATTGATGTAGAAGTCTTTTTACCCCTTTTGAATATTTCTCATAAACAAAGTCATGAACAGTGACAACATTTAGAGCGTTTTTATTTTTTGAAACTCTATAATAACTACTATGGAAAATATGCTTTGCATTATTTCTCTCATAAAAGTCGAGATATCTATGAATTAACAAGGGTATTTTAATGTCTCTTTTTAAGTTTTCCCCATTATAACACTCTATTTCAAGTTTATCGTTAAGATTATTTTTTAAATTCTGCCAATAAACTGATATTCCACCAGTCTTTTGTAAGTCATTAATTATATCGTCGTAAATTGCGAACATAGATTTAAATAATGAAAGATAAATTATACAAACATAAATTAATAAGAATTGGTTCAGCTTATGATGGAGGTTATTTTGTTTGTCCTAATTCAATTTTAAATGCATGTAATTTAATAAGTCTAGGTATAGAAACTAATTGGGAATTTGAGAAGGATTTCCAAAAATCAAATCCAAAAACAATTATTACATGTTATGACGGTCAGACTAATTTAAAGTTAGTTTTAAGATTTTTCTTCATACAAATTATTAAAACTTTGTTTTTACAATTTAACTTCAGTCTATTAAGAAGGTCAATTTACAATCTTTTTGAATATCCAGGATTGCTTAAAAATAAGCTTAATTTTAAAAGAAAAAATATTGGGTTAAAAAATGGTTTAACTTTTAAAGAAGTGATCTCGAAAAAAGAAGAAGTTTTTTTGAAAATTGATATTGAAGGAAGTGAGTATAGAATTTTAGAAGACATATTAGAATTCAAAAATAGATTAGTTGGCCTTGTAATTGAATTTCATGATTATGATTTAAATAAAGAGAAGGTGAAAAGATTTGTAAATAATATTGGCCTAGTTCTTGTTCATATTAACATAAATGAAATGGGAGGTTTTTCAATTGAAAATTCTCCCCTAGTTTTAGAACTTAGCTTTTCAAAAAAACCAATTAGATCTAATATGAATGAAAAAAAATTTAAAATTCCTAACTCCAAAAAAAACAATTTCATTTCTTTAGATAGTGTAAAACTCTAATTACTATTTTTTTTAATAACAATTCACTATTTGCTTCTTTAAGGTCGCTACAAAACAATTCAAAAAAATTTCTTTCATATCTCAATTTTTTTGGATAATCAAATTTTATCTCTGCAACAACTCTTTTATTGAAATTTGAAGAAAGTGTATGTGTTCCACTTCCATCCATACCATTATTTACGACAAGTGAAGTTGAAGGATATATAGTATATCCTTTATTCTTAAAAACAAAATAATACCATTGAATTGCCCATGAATCAACTTTTCCTTGGAGATGTTTTTTTAAAATTTTAAAGTAATTATAAGAGTTATTTAGGTTAAATTTTTTGATTAATTTTAAGTCAAATTTTTTAATTTCTTGTTTATTAATTTCACCTAGTTTAAATCCCCCCCATTTAGACTTCCAAGTTGCCCAGCCCCATGAATTTATATTAGGAATTAAAAAAGGGCAATTTATGCTTACTAAACTTTCACCCCAATTATGTCCGGATACTTGATAAATATCCTTATAGTTGTATTTATTTAGACATGTATTAATAAAGTTTAGAAAAAATGGACTTAAAATTAAATCGTCTTCAATAACAATCACTGTATCATATAGACTTAATATTTTATTTACCCCCTGAAAAATTGATTGTGCAAGTCCTTTGTTATGGTTTGACACATGAACTTTCTTTAGATTTTTAAATTCAAAATCAGCTACTACTTTTTTTACATTTTCAATTTGTCTTTTATCTGTAGTGCTCTTTGGTCCGTCTATAAAAATATAAAGATGTGAGTCATTAAAATGGTGATTTTGACTTAAGGATTTTAAACATTTATATGATTTATCAGGCCTATTGTAAAGAAAAACAGCTATAGGGCTATTCATTTAACTTTTATATATGAAAAGTAAACTTGTCTAATTCCTTCATAAAGTTTTATTTTGGGTTCCCATCCCATAGACGTAAAATTAGAGCTATCTAATTTTTTTCTATATGTTCCATTTGGATAAGTTGGGTCCCAGATGATATCTCCTTTATATCCGGTAACTTCTGAAATAATTTCTGCTAATTGATTGATTGAAACTTCATCATTAGAGCCAACATTATAGAGGTAATTTTCCATTCTATTTTGAGTAGTAAAATAAATAGCATTTGCTAGATCATCTACATGTAAGAACTCTCTTAGAGGTGAACCATCTCCCCATAAAGTTACTATTTTTTCATTGTTTATTTTGGCATTATGAAACTTAGCTATCATTCCAGGTAAAACATGAGACGTAATTGGATCAAAATTATCATTAGGCCCGTATAAATTAGTTGGCATTAGAGAAACATAATTGTAACCATAAACTTTTCTGACTGCTTCTATTAATTTAACACCTGAAATCTTAGCTAACGAGTACCATTGGTTGGTGCTTTCTAATGAAGAAGTCAAAAGATATTCTTCTTTTATGGGCTGTTGAGCATTTCTAGGATAGATACAAGAACTGCCTAAGAAGATAAAATTTTCAATTTTATTATTAACAGCAGCATTTATAAGATTATTCTGAATTTGCATGTTCTCCATTAAAAATTTAAATGGATATTCATTATTTGCCCAAATTCCTCCTACGATAGCTGCAGCATTTATTATTAAATCAGGTTTGTTCTGTATTATAAACCGATCAACTAAACTTTGATTTCTTAGGTCTAAATCTTTGGAGGTTTTAAAAATTAGATTTTTGTAACCCTCTTTTTTTAATTTTCTAATTGTTGCAGACCCGACCATTCCATTATGCCCCGCAACATAAATTTTAGAACTTGTAGAAATCATTCAAAATAATTTTTAG
>Ga0233451_10003615_pt1 | contig 13344 bp, 7 predicted proteins | sample 011ome_29_FD_183052 | JGI IMG/M metagenome (GOLD analysis project Ga0233451, IMG submission 183052) | Coastal salt marsh microbial communities from the Groves Creek Marsh, Skidaway Island, Georgia - 011504CT (spades assembly) | ecosystem: Environmental > Aquatic > Marine > Intertidal zone > Salt...
GAAGAAGTACCGCAGAAATAAGAGTTCCCGCGTGACCAATACCTACCCACCAAACGAAGTTAGTGATATCCCATGCCCAGTTTACCGTCTTGTTAAGACCCCAAACACCAATACCAGTAGCAATGGTGTAAATAATACATCCTAAACCCCATAAAAAGGCTACAAGTGCAATGGAGAAAACGATCCACCATTGTTTATTTGCCGTTCCCTCAACAGGTCGAGCAATATCATTCGATACATCACTGTAACTTTTTGATCCAGTTACTAGCGGTTTACGTATCGGAGCTTCATAATGCGATGCCATAATAGATTATCTTATTAATGATTAGGCCTTTTCGGTATTTCTTACTTTGACATGGTAGAACACATTCGGCTGCGTACCTACATGTTCTAATAGATGGTACATGCGCTCACTCTCTTTAAGTTTAGCCACACGACTTTCTTTGTCGTTAATATCACCAAACACTAAAGCACCTGTGTCGCAAGCCGCAGAACAAGCCGTCTGGAATTCACCATCCTTAATTGATCGTCCTTCAGCTTTAGCGTCCAGAATAGTCTTTTGGGTACGTTGGATACACATTGAGCATTTTTCCATCACCCCTCTAGAACGAACATTCACATCTGGGTTAAGAACCATACGACCAAGATCATTGTTCATGTGGAAATCAAATTCATCATTTTGGTTGTATAAGAACCAATTAAAGCGACGAACTTTATAAGGACAATTGTTTGCACAATATCTTGTACCAATACAACGGTTGTATGCCATATGGTTTTGACCTTGACGTGAGTGAGAAGTTGCAGCAACAGGACATACCGTCTCACAAGGAGCATGGTTACAGTGCTGACACATTACTGGCTGGAAGGCTACTTGAGGATTTTCTGAAGGATCTTCCATAGATCCAAATCCACTTAGACTACCGTTATCGCCAAATAAACCGTCTAGGTTCTCTTTCTTCTCAGTATCCTGAGCAAAAGTCTCCTCTGAAGAATAATATCTATCAATACGCAACCAGTGCATATCTCTTGATACTCTTATTTCATGTTTACCAACAACTGGCACATTATTTTCGGCGTGACATGCAATAACACAAGCACCACATCCTGTACATGCATTTAGATCGATCGATAGATTAAAATGATGACCTACTGTACGATCAAATGACTCCCAAAGATCTACAGAAGTTGCAGGAACTTCTTGGTGATCTAAGGATACCATTGGAGTAGGATTCCATTCTTCTGATGGTTTGCTAATAAAATCTTCGAGGGTAGTTTCTTTGATAATATCACCACGACCCATTAAGGTTTTATGTAGCTGAACGCATGCAAATTCGTGCATTCCGCGTTCTTTTTCTATGGTAACCGATTGTACTTTAGATTGTCCAAGGTAAAGTGAATAAGCATTCACTCCGGTTTGCATTTCTTCTTGAATACCTGATTTGCGGCCGTAACCTAGTGCTAAACCAACCGTACCTTTGGCCTGACCAGGCTGAATAAGAACTGGCACTCTATTTAAAGTTACATCACCAACCTTTACCGTAGCATAGCTTCCATCAAGACCACCGTTGGCAACATTTATATTTTCAAAACCGTAAGCTAATGCATCAGCCTTAGAGATCGTCAAGTAGTTATCCCATGACGCTCTTGAAATAGGATCTGGGAATTCTTGTAACCAAGGGTTGTTAGCCATTTGACCGTCACCCATTCCGGTTTTTGCATAAAGCACTAATTCAACACCATTTGAAGATGAAGAAGAAAGTTTATTCGAAGACAATTGTAAATCACCTTCGCTGATTCCGAAGTTACGCGAGACATTAGAAGAGGTATAAAAAACACCATCTTGAACCGCTTGACTCCATGAACTACCGCTTAAAACAGCATTTCTCCAGTTCTTTTGAATAAAATCGTGATAAGTTTCAGAAACTCCTGCCCAAACTAGCAATGATTGTTCAAATTGACGAGTGTCAAAAAGATTTCGAATCACAGGCTGAGTAATTCCATAGTGACCTTTCTTAATCTCAACGTCACCCCATGACTCAAGGTAATGAGAAGCAGAGGCAACAAAAGTCGAAGCAGCTGCAGTTTCAGTTAATGAGAAAGATGAGGTTACAGAAAAACCAATTTGCCCTAAGGCAGTAGAAAAAGCTTCTGCATTAGGAGCACTGTATAGTGGGTTAATCCCATCGATTAAGATGGCTGCAACTTCATTTTTGTTCGCGGCAGCAACAATATCTTCTAGAACAGAAGCCGAAGCCGAACGGACATATTTAGGCTGAGCAACATCAAATGCATCACTTTTCAGTAATTCATTAATAGCTAGCGTGATCAGTTGTGCATCCTTATCATCAATACCGCAAAGAACAACCGCTTTAGAACCTGCAGCTTTAAGTCTTTGAGCCATTGCATTAACATGACCGGAGATCGCTGTACTTGATTCTGATGCTGAAACTCCTTTAAGCGCATTATATAATGCCGCAAGCGCTCTCTTTTGCTCTACCGTTGTTAGAGGTATACGTTTATCAGCATTAGAGCCACTTAAAGTCAGGTTAGACTCTAATTGTACATGATGCGACATATGTCCGTGATGCGGTACACGATTTTTTGCATATCCTTTAGAATATCCACCACCTTGCCAGTCACCCAAGAAATCAGCATCAAAGGAGACGATGATATCCGCAGAAGAAAGGTTATAGTCAGCCAATGCTCTTTCGCCGTAGGCTTGTTCAAAAGCATCAAGAGCAGAGGCGGATGAAATAGCGTCATACGCATGATACTCTACATTAGGATACTTGGCTTTTAAAGCTTCGATGGCCTTTAGGTATGAAGGACTAGCCTTAGTACCTGAAAGAACTACAACCTTTTTTCCTGAGCTCTTCGCGCTCTCTAATCTTGCGATAACAGCTGCGTCAAGATCGCTCCAAGAAATTGCAGATCCAGAAGCCTCAGGACCCTGTAATCTATTCTTATCGTAAAGGTTTAGCACAGACGCTTGAACGCGTGCATTAGCACCTCCGAAAAGAGTAGCACGATCATTATTCTCAATCTTAATAGGACGACCTTCACGAGTCTTTACTAAGACACTTGCAAAGTCATAACCATCTGCTATCGTTGTTGCGTAATAATTCGCAACCCCAGGCACGATTTCGTCTGGTTGAATAACGTAAGGAATTGATTTCTTAACAGGCCCTTCGCAAGCGGCAAGTGTTGCAGCTGCAGTACTAAAACCTAAAAACTTAAGAAAATCTCTACGTGAGGATTGAGAATCCTTCAATGATGATTCTTGTTCAAAGAAATCATTTACAGGTAACGTTTCGGTGAATTCGTTTTGAGCTAATTGTTCAACCACAGGGTCGTTTGTAAGCTCCGCTTCACTTTTCCAATATTGTTTATGTGATGCCATAAATTGTAGAATTCCAGATTAATAGTGGCACTTACCACATTCAAGGCCACCCATTTGAGCTGCAGTTAGCTCATCGACCCCATATTTTTTAGACAATTCTTCGTGAATCTTTTCGTAATAAGGATTCGAAGTAAGTTGAACGTTAGTTTCACGGTGACAATTAATACACCATCCCATAGTTAGTGGTGCATATTGATACATTACTTCCATTTCTTCTACAGGACCGTGACAAGTCTGACATTCAACACCTGCAACACTGTAGTGCTGAGAGTGGTTGAAATAGACAAAGTCTGGAAGATTGTGAATTCGAACCCATTCTACAGGATAGCTTTCTCCCGTATAACGCTGGTTTTCTTCATCCCAACCTACTGCCTTGTATAGTTTCTTAATCTCTCCTGTATAGAATTCATTGGTGTAACCATTTGCTAGATCTTCAGCAGAAGGACCTTCGGGATTACCCGTGTACTCATAGATCGACTTATGACAATTCATACAAACGTTTAACGAAGGAATTCCAGAATGCTTAGAAACTCTTGCAGAACTGTGGCAGTATGTGCATTCAATTTTATTATCTCCAGCGTGAATCTTATGTGAATAATGGATGGGTTGAACTGGTGCATATCCTTGATCGATACCTACTTGCATCATATATGCATAAGCAAAATATGCACTACTTAGAAGAAGAATTACAACCGAAACAAATACTAAAAATTGATTTTGCGCAAAAGCCTTCCATAGTGGTAAACGTTGTGCCTTTTTCTTTTCAACATCAATGCCATTTGCAACCGCTATTTGACGAAGTGTTCGATTAACTAAAACAAGCATTGCTACTAGAACAAGTAGAACAAATGATAGAACCGCAAGAACTAAATCACTGTTCGCACCGTTTCCTTCTGATGAGGAAGCTGCTGCAGTAGCAGTAACAGCAGGAACAACAGGTGCAGGAGGTGGAGCAGCCGTATAAGCTAAGATATTATCAATATCCTCATTCGACAAGGTAGGGAAAGCAGTCATTGCCGCTTTATTGTACTCGTTGTAGATACGATTAGCGTAATTATCACCAGAATTAATAACCCCAGAACTATTTTTAATCCACGCATACAACCATTCACGATCTAAGCCTTCATCTTCAGCAAGTCGAGATTCAACGTTTGCTAAAGCAGGACCTGTCATTTTACGGTTTAGCGCATGACATGCAGCACAATTTTGATTGAACAATTGCTTACCCTTTGCCGGGTCACCACCATCTTGCCCAAAAGAGAGAGAAGTAGCACTAACAACAAGCACTAATGAGAGAAGCGCTTGTTTTAGGAGGTTAGGAAATCCTTTCATATAACTTAGTTATGCAAAAATTACCGTTATAATCAACGGCATAATCGTCTCAAATTGCCACAAAAATACTACTGAAGGGGGTATTAAAAAAGTTAAGTTTGAGGTTCTTGTAATTTGTAATCGTTCTAAATAAAGGCTGAGTAGTATAGGAATTGATTACCTTGCGGAGGCAATAGAGCAAAGAGCAATTAAATAATGAAAAACAATCTTTTTAACTGTCTTATTATTAGTCTTTTAACTATATCAATCGGTTACTCCCAAGTGAAAGAATTGGGTTTAGACTCTATCCCATCCAGTGAAGTCAGTATCTCACAATTGAGTGATATTTATCGACAAATGAAAGTTGAAAAGGGTGACTACCAAATTCAATTAGGTTTCGGATCACTTGCCGAGATGGAGAAATTAAAAGAACGCTATAACACTCTATTTGCTGAGGATACGATCTTTCATCAAAAACACCCACTAAAACTCTCTTTCAATTCGCCTACCTATCGTCTTCGCTTAGAACACTTTAGAACACGTCTTGAAACAGAAAAAGCCTCAAAGAGGCTTCGTCCTTATTTTAGAGGGATTATGATTTTAGAACCCGGGAAAAACAATTAAAGTTTTTTCTGTACAGCCACTTCTTGGTAAGCTTCAATCTGATCGTTGACTCTGATATCATTGTAATTCTTCACCTGAAGACCACAATCATATCCCTTTGCAACTTCTTTAACGTCATCTTTGAATCGTTTAAGTGAAGTAAGTTCGCCATCGAAGGTTACAACACCATCACGAATTACACGAATCTTAGAGTTTCTGAAGAGTTTTCCTGAAAGAACCATACAACCTGCAATAGTTCCAATCTTAGAAATCTTAAAGGTTTCACGAATTTCTGCAGTACCGGTAACTTCTTCTTTCATTTCAGGACTCAACATACCCTCCATTGCCTTCTTGATATCATCAATAGCATCATAGATAATAGAGTAGGTACGGATATCGACTTCTTCCTTCTCAGCTACTGTACGAGCATTTGCCATAGGGCGTACATTAAAACCAATCACTACAGCTGATGAAGCACTTGCAAGTAACACATCAGACTCGGTAATAGCACCAACACCTTTATGGATAATGTTGACTTGAATTTCCTCGGTGGAAAGTTTCTGGAACGAATCAGTTAAAGCCTCTACTGAACCATCTACGTCACCTTTTAGGATAATATTAAGTTCTTGGAAATCTCCAACAGCGATACGTCTACCAATCTCATCTAAAGTAAGCTGACGTTGTGCCCGAACACTTTGTTCTCTTTGTAACTGAGATCGCTTCTGAGCAATTTGCTTCGCTTCACGCTCATCCTTCAACACATTAAAACGATCACCGGCCTGAGGAGCTCCATCGAGTCCTAAAATTGATATTGGTGTAGCAGGACCTGCTTCTTTAATATTTTTTCCACGCTCATCTTGCATGGCGCGTATTTTACCACTTGAAGTTCCGGCCAGAACATAATCTCCTATTCGGAGGGTTCCATTTTGCACAAGCACTGTAGACACATAACCTCTACCCTTGTCTAGGAAAGCCTCAACTACTGTACCCGTAGCCTCGCGATTAGGATTAGCCTTTAGTTCTAAAAGTTCAGCTTCTAAAAGAACCTTTTCAAGAAGTTCATTAACCCCCTGACCTGTTTTAGCCGAGATATCATGAGATTGAATTTTACCACCCCAGTCTTCTACTAAGAGATTCATGGCTGCAAGACCTTCTTTAATCTTATCCGGATTAGCGGTTGGACGGTCTATTTTATTGATCGCAAATACCATAGGTACTCCAGCAGCTTGCGCGTGGGCGATAGCTTCTTTTGTTTGAGGCATGATGTCATCATCGGCCGCAACAACGATAATCGCAATATCTGTAACCTGTGCACCTCTCGCACGCATCGCCGTAAAGGCTTCGTGACCAGGGGTATCTAAAAACGATATTTTCTGCCCGCTTTCAAGAGTTACACCGTAAGCACCGATGTGTTGAGTAATTCCCCCGCTCTCACCAGCGATTACATTCTCTTTTCTAATATAATCAAGTAACGAAGTTTTACCGTGATCTACGTGACCCATCACCGTTACAATCGGCGCTCTAGCCTGAAGATCGTCTTCGCTATCTGTGATTTCCTCGATTACTGTCTCTTCAAGCTCTGCTTGCATGAACTCAACCTGATAGCCGAACTCATCAGCAACAATCGTTAAGGTTTCAGCATCTAATCTCTGATTCATGGTAACCATGATTCCTAACGACATACATGCAGAAATCACTTGGGTTGAAGACACATCCATCATAGTCGCAACTTCATTAACAGTAACAAACTCTGTCACTTTAATAACCTTGCTTTCAAGCTCTTGCTGTTCTTGCTCGCGCTCTCTTTGTTGCTCGTGAAGATCTCTCTTTTCTTTTCTGTAACGCGCCCCTTTGCCTTTAGAAGACTTTCCTTGAAGCTTTTCTAAGGTTTCGCGAACCTGTCTTTGAACCTCTTCTTCAGTTGGTTCGGCACGTTGAACCTGTGGTTGATTTCTTACGACTTTTTTATTTCCACCTTTGGGTGCATTCTTATCGCTAACAATTCTCTTACGCTTACGCTTCCGATCATTATCAGCATTTGACTCTGCAGGCTTCTTTTTCTTTTCAAACTGAGAAAGATCAATCTTAGCACCAACTATCTTAGGACCTGATAAGGTCTGGTATTGGGTTTTAATTTGATCACTCTCCGCTTCTGCAGCAGGCTTTTCTTCTTTAACCTCTTCTTTTTTGGGCGCTTCGGCCTCTTTGGGCGCTTCGGCCGCTGCAACATTTTTTACCTCAAGCAGTTGCTCTTCTTTTGCAGGCTCTTTAACCTCTTCTACAACTGGTGCTTTTTCCTTTTCTTCGACCTTCTCAGGCTCTGCGACTACTTCTGTCTTAGGATTTAAATCAATCTTACCTACCTTTTTAGGGCCAGAAAGCGTAGCTTTTCCTCTAATAACAGTTGGCTCCTTTTCTTTGATTGCCTTCTTCTCCTCCTGCTCTTTTTCAATTTGTTGAAGTAGTGCTTCTTTTTCTTTTCTTTTTTCTTCCCCTACTTCGATAGAAGCAACTTTTTTAGACATATCCGTCTGAAACTCATCAAGCAAAACTTGGTACTCCACAGTACTAATTTTGGTAGTAGGACGAGCTTCGATCTCATGTCCCTTCTCTTTCAAATGCTCCACAGCACGATCGAGAGAAATATTAAGTTCTCGGAGTACTTTGTTAATTCTAATGGTCTTTTCTTCAGACATAAATAATGCTATTGCCTTTTTAGGGGTCGGGTTTACAAATATAAGAGGTTAGTCCTCAAACTCTGCTTTTAGTATTTTAACAACTTCTTGAACAGTCTCCTCTTCAAGGTCGGTGCGTTTGATAAGATCCTCAATATCTAATTCTAATACACTTCTAGCCGTATCTAGACCAATCTTCTTGAATTCCTGAATGATCCATGCATCGATTTCGTCAGAGAATTCAGTTAGCTCAACATCTTCCTCAACACCTTCTCTAAACACATCGATTTCATAACCGGTGAGTTGACCAGCTAGTCTAATGTTATGACCACTGCGTCCAATTGCTTTAGAAACTTCTTCAGGCTTCAGATAAACCTGAGCAGTCATATCTTCATCATTCAGTTTAACCGAACTTACACGAGCTGGGCTTAATGCACGCGTAACAAGGAGTTGCTTGTTATTGGTCCAATTAATTACATCGATATTTTCGTTTCCTAGCTCTCTCACAATACCGTGAATACGTGAACCTTTCATTCCCACACATGCACCGACTGGATCAATACGATCGTCATAAGAATCTACAGCCACTTTCGCCTTTTCTCCAGGGATACGAACTACTTTTTTAATAGTAATCAAGCCGTCAAAAACCTCAGGAATCTCTTGATGAAAGAGCTGCTCTAGGAACTTGGGAGAAGTTCTTGATAAGATAATCGAAGGTTTTACCCCTTTAAGCTCAACGCTCTCGATAATTCCGCGGATATTATCACCTTTTCTAAAAAAGTCAGAAGGAATTTGACGATCCTTCGGAAGAATGATCTCATTTCCTTCATCATCCAATAAGATTACCGCTTTATGACGAATATGGTGTACCTCCGCAGTGTAAATTTCGCCTTCAAGGTCCTTGAATTGTTTGTAGATAGTGGTATTATCGTGCTCTTGAATCTTAGCAACGAGGTTTTGGCGCAGGGCCAAAATCGAACGTCTTCCAAGATCAAAAAGCTTAACCTCTTCAGAAACATCCTCACCTACCTCAAAGTCAGGCTCAATTTTTCGAGCTTCAGACAATGAAATCTGTTCGTTCTCATCCTCAACCATATCATCCTCAACTACGATTCGGTTTCTCCAAATCTCTAAGTCACCTTTATCTGGGTTGATGATGATGTCAAAATTATCATCCGAGCCAAACTTTCTCTTCAAAGCGTTCCTAAACACTTCTTCAAGAATAGCCATGAGGGTTACTCTGTCGATGAACTTGTCGTCTTTGAATTCAGAAAACGACTCAATAAGTGCTAAATTCTCCATAATTAGCGATTAAAAAGTTAACACAATTTGTGCTTGATCAATAGTATTATAAGCAATGGTTTCTTTTCGAACCACCGTTTGTTTTCCTTTACCTACCTCTTTAGGAACTCTTTCGCTCCATTCTATGGTAATTTCTTTATCGGTTACCTCGATAAGCTTTCCTTTTAATTCAGAACCCTCAGATTTCACTTTCAACGTTCTACCCTTATGTTGCGGATATTGACGTGCCAACTTAAGTGGCGCGGTAGCCCCAGAAGACTGAACGCTCAACGAAAAATCATGAACTTCACGATCTAATTGATGCTCGATAGCTCTAGAAATCTCTACACAGTCATTAATACTTACACCTTTATCCCCATCGATTATAATTTCAATGTGGTTCTTGGTATCCATCGAAAAATCGATCAAAAAGAGATCTAGCCTTTTCTCAAAGGCTTGATTTAGAAGCGTTAATACTTGTTCTTTCAATTTCATACTACCTAATAAAAGAGGGGACTAATGTCCCCTCTTCATGTCTGTTGCTAAACGTTCAAGCTAAGCTTGAAGAAAGTTGGTTGGCCTACAAGGACTCGAACCTTGAACGACTGAACCAAAATCAGCTGTGTTACCAATTACACCATAGGCCAAGACTCAATCGAGGGTGCAAATTTAGAATATTCTTAGAATTAGCAAAAATTAAAAATGGTAATTTCGTCTTCGTTCCAAAAAGATTTTTTACAATGAAGGAAATAATTAAGAAAATGAGCTATCAAAATACAGGTGCATGGTTAGTATTTATGGTTGCTCTTTTAACTTATGGGCTTACGGTTGAACCCACTGTTAGCTTTTGGGATGCCGGAGAATACATCGCTACCTCCGCAAAATTACAGGTAGGTCACCCGCCTGGAGCCCCCCTTTTTCAAATCATTGGAGCATTTGCCGCGCTTTTCGCCTTTGGTGATCCAGAAAGGATAGCACTCACGGTTAACTTTGTCTCGGTACTTTCTAGCGCGACAACCATTTTACTTACCTATCAAATCATTCATCGATTAATTCGAAGAATCATCGGACATTCTGAAACATCAGCCGAAGAATTAAAACTGGTAACCGCAAGTGTCATTGGAGCGCTCGCGCTTTGTTTCTCAGACAGCTTTTGGTTTAACGCAGTTGAAACTGAAGTTTATGCCATGGCTAGTCTAATGATGGCCCTCCTACTTTATTTAGGGATTCGATGGACCGATGAACTCAAAGACGAAAAGGCTGATCGATGGGTATTACTCATAAGCTTCGTTGTCGGATTGGTCTTTGGAATTCAATTCATGGGATTCCTAGCCATTCCATCAATTGGTTTACTCTATTATTTCAAGAAGTATCATCAGATTACCATTAAAAACTTTATCGTCGCTCATGTTAGTGTGATAGCCCTTCTATTTTTGGTATTTAAATTTTCCCTTACCTATATATTGAAGCTGTTTGGTGCGGTAGAAATCTTCATGGTTAACAGTATAGGATTACCCTTTAATTCAGGAAGTATTTTTCTCGGTATTGTTTTAACCTTGGCATTCCTATATACCATTAAGCGATCGAATAAAGCAAGTAACCCGGTCTGGTCTTTACTTACACACAGTGTATTCTTTTTCTTTTTAGGTCTTTCTACTTGGCTAATGCTACCTATACGAGCTAATGCAGGCACAGTGGTGAATGAAAATAATCCTGAAGATGCTAGAGCACTTCTGGCTTATTATAATCGCGAGCAATATCCGGCCCCAGAAAGTCCTTTTTATGGTTCGTACTACTCAGATTATTTCGCTGCGGCTGGCCCAGATCAGGACGGAAAACCGAAATACGAAAAGAATCATAAGCTTGGCCGCTATGAAATTGTAAACAACTACAAGGGTGCTATTCAAGGACCCAATCCAAATCACATTGGCCTTCTTCCGAGAATGTGGAGCCCATCTTCGGCCGAAAACTACATGAAGTTTTACGGTCGATTAGACTTTTCTATCAGACCCGAATACCTAGGCAATAGCGAGCTCAGAAAAGCAGTTAATGAATTTAAAACGAGGAGTGCTCAAGGAGAAATTGAAACAGCACAATACCTAGACTTCTTGAAGAACTTCTCTGACTATATTGAGATTAAACCTCCGACGATTGCACAAAACCTTACTTACCTATTCGATTTCCAGTTTGGGTACATGTACTGGAGGTATTTTATGTGGAATTTTACAGGAAGAGCTTCTGACGAACAGGGGCGTTTTAATGCACAAGGTGAATGGCTGAGTGGAATACCATTTATTGACAGTGTTCGCTTAGGCAATCAAAAGGATCTGCCTAAAGATTTAAAAGAGAATAAAGCTCGTAACACCTATTACTTTTTACCCTTAATTCTAGGGTTGATCGGAGTCTATTTTCACGCTAAACGAGACTGGAAGTCTTTTTGGTCGTTGCTAGTTTTCTTTGTGTTTACCGGTTTAGCCATACAATTCTATACCAATCCAACCCTATTTCAACCTCGAGAAAGAGATTATTCTCTGGTTGGATCATTCTTCATTTTCTGTATTTGGATTGGGCTTGGCGCTTATGCGGTCTTCGAGAGACTAAGAGGCATTGTACAACAACCGCAGAAACAGCTAGCACTAGGAAGTCTTCTAATGTTCATTCCCCTACTTATGGCATTTGAGAATTGGGATGACCACGACCGATCTAATCGCTATACTGCCCGAGCTACCGCAAAAGCTTATTTAGACTCCTGTATAGAAAATCAAGACGCTCTGCTATTTACTATCGGAGACAATGATACCTTCCCTCTATGGTATCTGCAAGAAATTGAAGGGTACCGTACCGATGTTCGAATCGTAAACTCAAGCCTTCTAGCTACTGACTGGTATATCGATCAAATGAAGCGTCAGGCTTATGAAAGCAGCCCTATTCCATCAAGTCTAACCCACCAAAAGTATCGCTACGGAACAAGAGATTTACTATACTATCAACCTGTCCCTGAAATTCAAGAGGAGCGCTGGTTACTAGCTGACTTTATGGATTGGGTAAGCAGTGATCGGAAAGAAACAAAGATCAGCTACTTACTAGAAAAACAAGGAGCAGATCTTAGTCAATTTGAACCTGAGCAGTTAGATATTGTTTATTATCCAACCCATAAAATCAGAGTACCTGTTAACAAGGAAGCCGTTCTCAAAAGCGGAATCGTTAAATCTCAGGATTCGGACCTCATTGTGGACTACATAGATATTGATCTTCCGCAATCGGCTCTCGCCAAGAACCGGTTACTAATGCTAGATATCCTAAACACTAATGATTGGACAAGACCGATCTATTTCTCAGGCGGAAGTTTAGATTCTGCCGAATACCTATACATGAAAGATTATCTTCAGCTCGATGGCCTAGTGTTCAAACTAGTGCCTATCCTTACACCTGATAACGGAGGGTTCGATATTGGACGAATAGACAGCCCATTGATGTATGACATCGTGATGAACTGGGATTGGGGAAATAGCGAGGATGAATCTATCTACATTGACACTCAAACAAGAGCGCAAGGAATCACCTTTAGAAGCAATCTTGCACGATTGGCCGAGCAACTCATTGTTGAGGATAGAATCGAAATGGCAGAAGAAGTGTTAGACCTAGGTGTAACTAAAATGCCTCTTAAGACCTTTAAATTCTACACCTTTGTCGAACCTTTTATCCAAGGATATTACAGTATTCAAAAAGACGAAAAAGCACAGAAACTAAGCAAAGAACTACTGGTCATTTACTTAGATCGCCTTAGGTATTATACGAGTCTGGATGCTGACGAAAGTTACCTCAGAATCGAGGAAATATACAGAGACTTAGAAGCTTGTAGAAGAGTTATCGATATATCAAGCGATATGGGAGACAACGAATTTATCGATCCGTATACCGACGAATTTAATACTCAATTAGAACAACTGATTGAAGTTCTTGAAAGCTCTGGAGAATATTTGGTGAATTAAACGTATTCGTTTAGAATACCAAGAAGCGTATTAGCGTCTAATTCTCCGCTCTGTCGCCACACCATTTCACCTCGTTTGTAAA
>Ga0233451_10003617_pt1 | contig 13338 bp, 9 predicted proteins | sample 011ome_29_FD_183052 | JGI IMG/M metagenome (GOLD analysis project Ga0233451, IMG submission 183052) | Coastal salt marsh microbial communities from the Groves Creek Marsh, Skidaway Island, Georgia - 011504CT (spades assembly) | ecosystem: Environmental > Aquatic > Marine > Intertidal zone > Salt...
TCATACCTTCTTTGGCTCCGGTCTGCATCATGTTGGCAATCTGTGAAATTTTCTTCTCCCGGATCAAGTTAGCCACCGCCGGGGTATTCACCATCACCTCAAAGGCTCCAATCCGGCCTCCGCCTTTTTTTTGCATCAACTGCTGGGTCATCACTAGCCTGAGTGATAAGGATAACTGCGCCTGGGCCTTACTCTGCTCTTCTGGAGGGAATGCGTCAACCAAGCGGTTAATAGTCTCGGGTGCGCCGTTGGTGTGTAGCGTGCCAAAAACCAAGTGGCCTGTCTCTGCCGCAGTCAGAGCCATAGAGATGGTCTCGTAGTCCCTCAACTCGCCCATTAGAATAATATCAGGGTCCTGCCTTAATGCTCCCTTGAGGGCTGAAGCAAAGGTATCGGTATCCTTGCCCACCTCTCGTTGCACGATGAGAGATTTAATATTTTGATGTGTGAATTCAATCGGATCCTCCACAGTGATAATATTTTCTGCCCGTGTTCTATTGATCTTATCGATCATGGCCGCCAGGGAGGTGGACTTACCAGAGCCCGTTGCACCGGTCACCAACACCAACCCGTCTCGTAACTCTAGGGTCTGATGTACGGCGGGAGGTAAGCCTAACATATCAATGTTCGGGACCTCAGAGACAATCACCCTTAACACCAAACCCGTACCAGAAATTGTCCCCAAAGCCGAGGCTCTGAATCGCGTGTCTTTAATTACAAAGGCGAAGTCAAGGTCTTTGTGTTCTCGGAAGCGCTGATACCAATCCTCAGGCACCTCTGAGCTGATCAAGTCCTGAAGATCATCCTCGGTGATCATTTTATCTTCAAACATTTTCAGTTGGCCGTGCACCCTAACAGTCATTGGCTTTCCGGCATGCAGGTGAAAGTCAGAGACCCTTTCTGCTTGCAGTGTATCGTAAATATAATCGTATAGAGGGTTATTTTCGCTCATTCAAACGTCCTTCAATCAGTCAAAAGCATTATGCAAATGCATCGCCCGCACTAAATATTGGTAAGTATAAGGCTACCACCATGACCCCAATCATGCCACCCACAAACACAATCATGATCGGTTCAATAATAGTAGTTAATCCTGATACAACCGCCTCAAACTCTTCTTGATAGTAACGGGCAATTGATGCCAGCATCTCGTCCATATTACCGGTCCGCTCTCCAACTTTGATCAATTGCGATAGCTCCATCGGAAAGGTGGCTGATTCCTCAGCAAATAATTCAGAGAGGTCGGCACCGGTGACCACCCTGTCATTAATTCTTTCCATCGATTCAATAAATTTAGTGTTGGTAGTGGCGTTGGTGGCCACCTTTAAAATTTCCTCTACCCCAATCCCAGCCGCAAACAAGTTCGCCATCAGTAAAGATAGCCTGGCCACAGTGGACTTAATAATAATATTGCCAAATAAAGGAAGTTTGAGCATAAAGCCATGAATACTGGCCCGGTAGGGGTATGTCTTATCCATAAGGAGTCGGTGGATCACAATGACCCCAACAATGGTTCCGACCAGGCGCATAAAATTACCGCCGTCCATGATCCAGTCACTGGCGTTAATGATCATCTGGGTGGGTCCGGGTAATTCGATCCCCATGCCTGCGTACATTTCTTGGAAAGTCGGCACCACGAAGATCAACATTGCCCAGACAATGAGGATGGTCACCACAATCAAGGTGACTGGATAGAACAGTGCACTTTTAATGCCCTTACGAATTTTTTCCATTCGTTCTTGCCCATCCACAATACGGTCAAGAAACTGATCTAATTTACCCGATATCTCACCGGCCTCGATCATGTTACAGAAAATACTATCAAACACGCTAGGGTGTTTCCTGACCACATCGGAGAAAGGCATACCGACATTAATATCCTTAATCATCTCGTTGATGTATTTTCTGAAAACAATATTTTCGGTTTGCGTACTAATTAGATTCAGAGAGTCCAGAATAGTCAATCCACTGCGCACCATGGTTGCCAATTTTTTAGTAAAGATTAATACATCCTTCTGCGGCACTTTACCAAACGGTCCCCAGGTAATAGCCGTCAAGGTTGGATCTTTTTTTGGCTTAAGCTCCTTGGCTCGTATCTTGATGTATTTTCTGGCTTTCAGCGTTGTTAAGGCGTCATTACGATTACCGGCCTTGATCGAGCCACTGATTGATCTTCCTTGCTTGTCTTTTGCCTTGTAACTAAATTCTTTCATTAATTTTCAAGCTGTAAAGTATTAGCGTATTCTTCGATACTTAAGATACCCTCTTTGACAAAGTCACGGCCAATTTCCTGCATGTTTCTAAAGCCATCTGTTTTAGCTGCCTTTTCAATTTCTTCGACCGACTTATTATTCAAAATGGCGATCTCCATCTCTTTGGTCATCCTTAACACCTCATAAATCCCCTGACGCCCTTTAAGACCTGAACCGCCACAGGCATTACACCCCTTACCTCGTTTAGCGCTAAAAGAGGATAGCTCGCTTTGAGCAAAACCCATCTTAAGTAATTCTTCTGGGGTGGCGCGTGGGTCATCTTCTAGACATTTCTGACAGTTTTTTCGTGCTAAGCGTTGAGCGACCACCACCGACAAGGCACTGGCAATCATGAAGTTAGGCACGCCCATGTTTTGAATTCGAGTAATCGTGGCAATGGCATCATTGGTGTGCAATGTTGATAACAACAGGTGACCAGTCAATGCCGCCTTAATAGCGATATCAATCGTTTCCTGGTCACGAATCTCACCGACCAAGATGACTTCCGGATCTTGTCGCAAAAATGCTCTGAGAATGGAGCTAAAAGTTAAGCCGATTTTCTCATTGGCCTGCACCTGGCCGGCCCCCTCTAAATAATACTCCACGGGATCTTCGGCAGTCAGGATGCAGGTATCCGGTCTGTTAATTTCTTGCAGTGCGCCGTATAAGGTAGTTGTTTTACCTGAGCCTGTGGGGCCGGTCACCAAGACCATCCCTTGCGGGGCGTTAATGGCGTCAATGATTTTATTGTAGTCATTAGGATCAAAACCCAGCTTGTCTAATGACAGGGCCGGATTACCTGCCAAGATACGCATGACGATCCGCTCCCCATTCTTGGTCGGCATAATATTAAAACGAAAATCAATATCATCCTTACCGCCCATCGGATCCTTGATGGTAATGGCTCCATCTTGGGGCAGGCGTCTTTCAGAGATATCACAATTCGCCAAAATTTTAAAGCGAGTGATAACTCCCGCGTAATGTTTAAAAAGGTACTTGCTATATTCATCAACGACCTGCATCGATCCATCCCGCCGCATACGCACTTGGGCAAAATCTCGGAAACATTCAATGTGGATATCTGAAGTGCCGGAGATCACCGATTCATTTAAGATTTGATCACAAAATTCGATCACAATGTCTGGGTTACCTAAAGCGAAATTATCTCGATATCGCATTCCTTTAGGAATTTTTAATTTTGTTTTTTGAATAACCCGAGGCGCTTCATCCTGTTTTTTCTCGATCACCTTTTTCTTTGCTACGACTGGTGCTTGAGCATCAGAGGCTGATAGCACGTCACTAACTGCAGGGTAGGTGAGCATTTTTTCAAAATGAGACAGGCTGGTAATCTCGAACATCACGTCCAGATTAGATTGGGTCTTAATTGTCGACGACAATGAAATATTTTTTGGGTCCAGGATCAGCACGTGCAAAACGTCCTCCTGAATTTTATAGGGCAACAAGACATTTTCTATTATCATTGCGGAATTGATACTACGAACGGCCTCGCTCTGACATTCCTCCGCAGTCGGAAAGGTCCTGGTTAAACTGACACTCTTGGCGAACGTGTTGACCAACCAGGATTCATCGATTGAGCCATCATTAATTAAGGTCTTCAGCTTGTCATTCCAGGCAAGCTTGGTAAAGTAGTCAGAATTAATCTTACTTTCTTCTAATCGCCCTGCATTGATGATCGCTTTGATCGCTTTTTCACTTGTTGCAGGAGAATAATTAACCAGCATAGATTAATTTGTCACTGGAGTTGGGGTCGCTGCTGGAGCAGATGAGTTCCCTCCCTCAATATTGATTGGGAAAGTAGATACCGGGATGAACATTGCATTGCCACTCAGACCCGTGACACTGATGCCATCATCATTAATATTGGTAATCACAAAGCCGTGGGGGCCGAGCAATTGATCGACTGTCACTTCGAGGGTCATTTTCTTTAATTTTTCTAGGCTGAAATCGTAGGGTTTTTCTTTGATATCCAGCAATGCAAATTGAGACAAGCCGACCGTGGCAGTGTTTTGTGTAGACATTTGTTCTTGTTCAGAAACAAAATGCTGATGCACTTGGGCGCAGTTCATGTTCTTATTTTTAGTAAGCGCAGCTAAATAATAACAATGAGCGGCTGTGATTTCTTTTGTCCTAAAGGGGCCATATTCTAAGTCATAATTACTCAAGGTATTTTTTTCATTGAAGCGAATGATTAGGTATCTATTTAAATTTTCACTGTAGTTGACCATTAAATTTTTTGCGACTGTACGAATTTCACCCAGATCCTGTTTTGATTGAATTTTAACGTAAAAGCCCTGGTGTTCGTCGCCAAAAAAATCATCAGGATTGAGTTCAAGTATTTGTGGCATCTGCATCTCTTCGTCCGCAACAATACCCACCACCCGATAATATCTGAGATCCTGTAAATGTCTGAGATCATCAATGCGGGTCGAGTCACTCGCTGACTCTTCACCAAACGTGGCATAGGCTGGAGACCTTGTCACTCCCCTTTTAAAAGGATCGGTATAAATCTGTTGATTATCAATATCGAGTTCAATGATGGAGTCATCCACCATATCAGTTTGAGGTAAATCTTCAGGAAGCATTCCATCGGCAAATGAAGTCATGATAAAAGATACGCCTATTAATGTAGACAAACACTGTTTTAACATTCGTACATTCATCATTTATTTAACCCTTCCTCTTATTAGATTGTATCGCAATATTTTCTATGAAAAAAGGAATGTCGTAAATGACCCTAAATTGTATTTCATCTTGATTTTTTTCTGTCACAATTTCTTCAACCGGAATGATTAAGTAAGGATACTTTTTTAAAACATCTTGCCTTGCTTTTAAATAATCCAAGTACTGTCCTTTGAGTTGAAAATGATAGGTCATGAATGAAACATTTTTAGGTAAGCTTTTTACTAGCTTTTGTTTACGTTGAGCCTCTTTGTTTTTGATGACGTCCATGATTGACTTATAATTATCCTTCAATGCTTTGGCAGCTTGTGTGACCTGTGACTTTTCTTTAGGCTCTTTTTCTTCTTTTTTGTTTTTACCCTTCCTCATTTTTTTACCGGTGAGTTTCTCAGCAACATTCTTCTTCTCTTTTTTTGCCTTGGGGACATCGTTATCTTCTGGCACAGCAATATTTGAAAAAATGGTGGTGTCTGCTTCAGGTTTTTGTAAAGGAGGTATGGAGAAGGTCACCGGGGACAATGATTTCTTAATCTGTATCTCCTGTTTCACAATTTTCAAGTCCCCATTCTCTAGCAGCATGGCGACTTCATTCACCAGATCATCTGCCGCTGATTGGGTCGGGATTTTGTTCAGTTGCTCTTGAATGTTTTGCTTTTGATTAGAAATTTGTTGTTGGATCTGCTGTGCATTTTTTTCAATATTTTTAATTTCAGTTAATACTTTAGGTAGTTTTTGCGTGCTCTTCTTTACCTTTTCTGAATATGTTTGATAACTTCCCCAACCATTATTGGCAACAAATAATATGATAGCCCCCAACACCAAATATCCTAGGGACCACACAATCAGTTTATTCTGCGCAGCAAATTTACGGTATTTTATGGCTGAAAATTTTTGTCGACTCCCCAAGTAACGCACGGCCAATTGATTTCCATCCTCAATGTTGGTTGTTGCATCTGTTTTAACCGAACTGGATACTTGTTGAGATTCGATCTCGTCTAATAATTTTTGTGCTCTTTTTGATAATTTTTTATTAATAATAGCCATCAGGTTTTAATCACTCCCACCAATTCAAAAAAGTTCATGGATCGATCTTTTCTTCTAAATGAATCAATTTTTATATTTTCAAAATTTGTATCCTGCATAAACGTATTGTAGAAATTGTTTACACTCATTACATTTAAGCTGTTGCCAAAAATTTGGAATGTATTATCTCGAATAATGACCCGATCTAATTCAACATCTTTGGGGATGTCTCGTATTAGTTTCTCAAATAGTTTTTGATTGGTCTGACCGTTTGAAAGATCAGCGATAATTTCATATTCTGCCTTTTTATCTTTTATTTCGACCTGGCCTGACTTGATTGCCTGCTTAAGTCTATCTAATTTCTTCTCGGCTTGGACTAGCTGCTTTTCTTGTTGATTGCCGCCCATATTTAAAGTAAAGATACTGGCCGTGAAAATTAGTGCGCCCAGCAAAAGTGCTCCAAATAAATAAAATCCCTTCTTAATGATGGCTTCTTTTTCAAAGTTGTTCTTGATGAAAGCGGCCTTCTCATGAAAATTCATCATTGCAGCAGATGCGACTTTGTTTGGAATAGCTATTTCTGAAAAATATTTTAATGAGTAATTACCTAGGGCAGGAATAAATCGTGAGCCTCCATAAAATTTGATGGCGCCTTGGTCGTTCCCCATGAATGAGTTTTTATCGATCGGCTTCTGCACAGAGATGTATTCAAACTGCTGGTTTATAGAAATGACGTTGACGACTCGGAAATTTTCACGCAGCAGGCCAAAAAAAGGCGATTCGTGATCGTAATCACTGATGAAATACATGTTCTCAAACTTCAGCACCTTTGCCTCTTCCAAGAGATAGTTGGTTGCCGTTTTTAACGCGGTTGATATTCGGCCCACGACTTCGTTCCAAAAGGTTTTATTTTCTTCATTAATGTCAGGAATATCATCCAGTAATGACTCATCTAATTCGTCAATATTGACTTGAGCAACATCGACCTGCTCGGCATTAACATAAATGATTCGATTGTTGCCTTTGCTTAGATGGAAAATCGCAAAAGGTCTTTCTCTTTGAACTCGCGTTAGGCGTGATTCAATAATTTTGATCAGCGCCTGATCTTCTGCGATGTAACCCACTGGGTATAAATTGGATTGTAGTGATAGGTTTTGATACAAGCGCGTTAATAGTCGATCAACAGCAACGTACATAAGGTTGGATGAATTTTCCTCGGCATTGGTTGTGAGGAGGCTTGATCGAATTTCAGCCAATTTGATATCCGCTAAGTCTGGATCGTGCTCTTTCCAAAAATCATATGGGGTCGCCTTGGTCAACGTATTAAATTCTTTTTTATCGCCCTTCACATCCAGGTTCATTGGAATGGTAATGTTCTTCATGCGACTTTTTTGGTGAGGGATAACCCATGTGACTAACTCGCCCTCCATTTTATACTGCCTCACCATACGGGAGATAAATGAACTTAAAAATTCAATCTCGGGATTGATATTGTTTGGATCAATAATTTTGGGTAATTTCCATTCCATGACCTTGGACTGAACTTTGTAGGGCTCCGCCGCATAACTCAAATTAATGAGCAGTGATGAGTGAGTTAAGCGCATCACAACACTGGATTCTGCTGGCATGATTTTTTTATCCGCCATAAGCCTCTTTCAACTCTAACGCTTTTTTATCGTGCTGCTCTTGGCTAATATGACTACCGTCCAATAATTCTTTCAATGCTTTTAAATCAAGCGTCAGCTCTCTTTTTTGTTTGCTCGTGAGAGTCTTTGCTTCTTTTTTGGGCTGGCTAGCTTCTGACTTTAAATCCAGGTCTAAACCGGCCACACTTTTTTTAAATTTTTCGGTATAGGCCTGGTCTTCTGCTGACAGAGGTTTGACTTCGTTCGAAGATTGTTTGGCCGCCTTTTGCTGTGTCGGCTGAGGTTGTTTGGTATCTAGCAATTGATTGGCTTTTTTTCTACGAATGGACAGCATGAGCCACACCATAAGAAGCAATACCAAAACCGCCAACACCGGAATTGTTAGAGGATGGGAGACGATGTCTACTTTTGAAAGTGATGCAGATACCCCTGATAGGACTGTTATGGCATCATCAATTATTTTAAAAATAGCATCCATTGCAAATTCTTAGTACCTCGTCCTGGTCACTGTGCGATTAATATTTTCTTTAGTAATCACTGTGGGGTTGATAAACACTAAAAGCTCTGTTCCAGTATCAGTTCGTCTCACCTCACCCCCACCGAGTAAAGCCACCAAAGGTGACAGAAGTCTACTAAACCCAAGTTTTGAGACAATCGGCAACCCCTGTGTAGTGTTATTCTGAGTCTGCTGGAATAGTCCCGCCATCATGACCACCTCACCCGGTTCAATTTTCAATTTAGTTGTGATGTTGTTCGAAGTCGAGGCAGCAGTCGGTGACGCAGAATCATATGTCTCTTCAACAAAATTAAAATCCAAGTCAATGACATCATTGTGCTTGTTAATGGTCGGCGTCACGGTCAATTTTAACGGTGCGTCGTACTCATCAATTTGGTTATTGGATGTGTTGGTGGTGGCCGAGTTAGTCGTCGTTGTTGATCGTTGCGCTCTGAATGTTCTTGTTTTATCGACCACGCCCTCTTCACCGTCACGGACTAAAATAACCGGGTTTGATATTTTTTTTCCCAACGAGTTAGTTTCGATCATGTTCACCAGTGCAGTAATTTGATTTCGTGAGCCTAGTCGAGTGCTGGCAGTAATACCACCCTCAGCGGTGGCGCTTGCAAAATCAAGTAAACCTGCAGTAAAGCTATATAGTCCTGAGCCGCCGTCTCCAGCAGGAGTGGCATTGGTACTCATAGTGTTCGATGTGAAACGAGACTCTAATTCATTCTTCCAATCCGAATTCACTTCCAAGATGAAGGTCTCGATCATGGCCTGCTTCACAGGTTGATCTTGATCGACCAAGAATTTTTCAACCAACTGGATATCCAATATACTGCCAGACGCGACGATCCCAAAGTCGTCCGCAATGAAGTCAACGCAGCCGAGTGCAGAATCTGCTTGCAAGTCATTGACCTCTTCGATAAGTTCTGCCGCAGATTGATCAATCGCGGCAAAATCATTATTAGCATTTCCTGCCACTAAATCATCAATGACCACAGATTCCCCAGTGACTGTATTCGGAACATTATCATTCATGGCAGCTGCACCGCCATCGCCCTCAATAATGGTCTCGGTCTCTAACTCACCGTCATCATTCGTTGAGGTTTCCGTCACGGTACAATCATTAAACACCGAGAAGGCTTGCAATTTTGTGAACATCGCATCCGGGGTGTCGTTATACACACTAAATTTCTCAATGACGCGCTCGTTCCCATTCTTGATATCATCCTCAAAAATAGTTACTGTCGGCGTTTTAACATATTCAGCTTCTTCTGCCCTTTGGATCAAAGTAGTTCGGTAATAGCTTGCCAGTTCCCTTTGCTTCACCACATTCTCTCTAGTTTTTTCAACCAGGATGAGGCGATTTACAATTTTTCGACCGTAATTTGTTTTCACAAACTGGTCGACTTTTAAGACTTCCTCGATGGTCGCATCAGATCCCTCGAGCTGTTGAGCAACCTCCTCAATCAAGTCTAAATCCTTTTCCACCTCAAAAGGATTCAGGGCAATGGAATTAATGACCGGATTGAATTTTTTAGTCTCTGGGAATGCTGTTTTCAGATGCAAGGTTTTGTAATCCATGGAGAAATACATCACCAGATTATTGTCTTCTGCAATATTTCTGATGATTTCAAAACTAGTTCCCTTGTAGCGTCCTTCGATATCAATCTCGTCCACTTTCAATTTTAAGCCTGTATTTTTTAGTAGCTGTTTCACAATCGAACTTAACTGTGTTTCGGTGACGTTGACTGTTTTTTGTTTGGCTAATTTTTTATAGACTTGGGTAATCTTCTTAAAATTCTGAATCTCGCCGATTAGGTCGTTGGTGTCTTCGTTGAAATCAGTATTCTGATACTGGTTCTCACTCTCACGCAACTTCCCAATCAAATCATTTGGAAGGTTGGCGTTGGATTGCACCAAGTATTCAAGGAAATTATTATTCTCAAAACTGTTTGGACCGTATGAGAACTGCATTAACTCACGACGTTGTTTGAGGGGTTTTTTTTCTGTTTCGAACTCTTGATTGAATTTTTCTGCGCGCTCAATAAACTGGTCCATCGACTTTTGAGCTTCTTCTTTTTGGCGGTCAATATTGCTAGCGCATCCGGCTATCGATAAAAGTGCGGCGAGCAATACTGTTTTTTTCATTAATTCCCTAGAAATATGCACTATTGATATTAATCTCATAGTATCAAAATATAGATAAATCAACAAGAAAAAATACAATATTTAGTGATTTTTTAAAAAATAACAAATAATTGATTTAATTGAATAAAAATTGACGCGAGAATAATAAACGGGCCGTAAGCAATTTTTGTCGGGATTATTTTATTTTTTAGGAACAAAATTGCCATAAAAATGATGGCCAACCACGAGGACAACACCATGCTCTGTAAGACGAGTAACGGACCAAACCACGCTCCCATCATGGCCAAGAGATACTTATCCCCATCGCCTAAGCCTTGTTTTTTTCGAAAAAATTGAAAGAGCCAATTGGTTGTAAATAGTAAGATAAATCCTAATAAGGCGCCATAAAAGTGGAGCAGTAATTGGTCCTGGTAAAATCCATAACCCAAACCCGCCCCAATACCGACCAACATCATGGGAAGATAAAGCTGTTGAAACTCCATGTCGGTCAAAAAAAGATGCAGGGCCATGCTCAAGAATAATAAATAAAAAATAAATTCAGTATTATCAGAAAATATTTGCATATTTGTGAATAACACTAAAAAAACTATTCCAAACAACACCTCTGTTAAAAAATACCGGATCGCAATCTTTTGTTGTTTTTTGCATCCACAGCGACCCCGTTGCTTTAACCAAGAGATCACGGGGATTAATTGGTGAAATTTTAAAGGCTTATCACAAGCGCGGCATCGAGATGGGCTCATGATGGACTCGTCAATCCCTAGTCGCATCGCCCAGGCATTCACGAAACTGGCCATGGACGCACCTAGAAAAAATATGATTGTCTGATAAAATAATTCCACAATGTTTCCTTTTTACAAAAGTTATAGTACATCATCACGGTCTGATAAAACAATGCGATGTGGGTTCTCGCTCCCTGAGCTGGTGACTTATTCCGGACTGGCCGGTATTGTCGGATTGTTCATGTGGAGCATGATGAATAACTTCACCAAAAAACAACATAATCTAGAAGAGCTCAACAAAATCCTGATTGAAAAAAACGTGACCGTTCAACAAATTTCAAGATTACTGGCAAAATCTGAGGCTAACCCCAGGGCTTATGACGGATCTAATACCGTCACTTTTACCATCGGAGATCTGAACTTTACCAACCAGGACGGCAAGTGCATGGGGTTTAACGATGTGGTCAACGAACAATTCATCCGCCAATCATTATGGCTCGGTTTTGATGATGCCAATGGTCCCCACGCGGTCTATCATGGTGTTGGTATTGGTTGTGAAGATGACATGCCGGATAGCGTCAAAAAAATTTCAGAACCGATTTATGTCAAAAAAGACACCTCGCGAGCTTGGTTTATTTCAGATAATCAAACCGTGCAATTTAATCTAAAACCCCAAGGAAAACTCATTGGTCAAAGTAATAATACCCTAGACCTCGATATCAACGCCTCACAAACCGTTATTAAGTACAACAAGATTCAGGACATTGGCTGCCGTATTGCAAGCCCAAACCAGAGTTGGTTCAATGGATTACCAGCGGACTACCGTTATGCCTTTGTCGCATTTACCAGTAACTACAATGATGACCAAGACCGATTGACGCTAACCGGTGTCAATTGTGCAGGTAATAATTCCACCACAATCGGCGGGGTCAGCGTAAACTGCCTTTTCTGTCATGCCGGATCCACGAGCGCCAAGTGTCCCCAAACTCAACACAATATCGATGCCGATCATCGAGCCCGCGGTTTCCTCCATCTGGACGCCGGAGCCGCGAGAACTTCGACCCAGTGGCAAGCCATCTTAAATGAGCTGGAGTACGTCCCCCGATGTGTCGAGGCAGATGGATGCACAGCGCCCATTGTCATTAATCCAGGCTCTGAAATTAGCTCAAAAAGGCTGATCACTATCTTATTGTCCAACAATCAAAGCATCTTAGAACACGATCAGAATTTAGGCACTGGCCAAGGAAGTTTTCTGTTAAATTTACATCGTCTATCGCAATCTTGTACCCATGAAAATTTTTAGAGTTAAATTAAAATCAGGCTACATGCTGCCAGCAGCCATGGCGATGGTGGCCGTGATGGTGATTATCACATCCAGTTTATTATCCAATTCTGACTTTGCTCTTCAAAGTGAATACAAAGAGAATAATCGTGTGAGGGCGAATGCATTAGCAAGAACAGGCTTAGAAAATATCACTTTTTTACTTAGAAACTTGGCCTCGCAATCGGAAAACATGGACACGCTTTGTGCCTACCTCCCTAGGGTTGCTGGGGTTGGTAACTGTGATAGTACGGCCAATACCATGCAGCCGGCCGTGGCAAGTTTTGCAACCGATCCATTTTCTGATTGGATTCAGTTAGATCAGAGCACTGATTTTGACAACCTCACGGATGATGAAAGTGATGCTAATACCTGTGGGATATCGGGAAGCTATACCGGTAAGGACTCTTGGCCCGCGGACCTCATTAGAAATTTAGCGACGACCTTTTTTATTCCTGGCAGTGATGACCCCGGTGGTGGTAATATTGCTCGATCTCAGGCCTTGTTACAATCTATTAATCTAGGCTTCATTCCCGATGACCAATTAGACCCCGGTAATGGTGGGTTTACCTTAGAAGCTTGGATCTACCTTACCGATGACAATTATCTAACTAATGCTCACTGGCCAAGGATATTTGACCTGGGTAATCCCACCCCAACCAACAACCAGGGTAACTCAAATATCTTATTAGCATGGCAAGGTTACAGTGGAAATTTGGTCAGCCATTATTTTCAACCCACTGGTAATGGGCTATGTAATTGTCCTAATGACAATAATAATAAAGCCAAGATTGATGGCTCGAACGGCATCCCTTTCCCAGCTAGAATCTGGGTGCATGCTTTCTTAACTGTTGAAAGAAATATGATGCGAATGGGCATGACCTGTAACAACGATTCCATGGCCCGTGGTGTCGATGACACTTGGCTTGCATCTGACGGCCCGATGACATCAGACAATGCCAGGACTGCTTTGCCATCCCAGTGTAATAATGGCAATACCATCGTGCGTGAATTCGCAAAT
>Ga0233451_10003626_pt1 | contig 13312 bp, 13 predicted proteins | sample 011ome_29_FD_183052 | JGI IMG/M metagenome (GOLD analysis project Ga0233451, IMG submission 183052) | Coastal salt marsh microbial communities from the Groves Creek Marsh, Skidaway Island, Georgia - 011504CT (spades assembly) | ecosystem: Environmental > Aquatic > Marine > Intertidal zone >...
TTTATTAAAGAATGGTATTTTAAAGGCTTCAAGCTTTAAGAGGTGAGCAATAATAACTTTTGCTTTCATTGGGCTAACAGAATTGGTACTTTCGGAAGCGATAGCTGGGTGCTCACATCTAACAGACTTATACCCGCCATTACTAATTTTTGGGTTTTAAAGCGGAAGAATTTTAAAAAGGAAATCAACTCTTTACCGAATGGGTAGGTTTTGAGGAGCCTTAGGTAAAAGATTTTAGGAAGCTATTACCTCATATTCCCGTTGTCACTCTCTTGAAATCTGTTTCAATCAAGGATTACCCGATATGAGTGAAGAAAATACAGAAGATGTGCCCGCTGAAGATGAAGTAAACTTCGATGCGGTTGATTTAATGCTGGATGGCAATTTGCAGGGGCAAATCAATTATTCCTTCGTTAAAGCCATTGCCTCGGCTTTGGATGAAAAAGCTCAACTGCTCATCCAAGCGGAAGAAAACTATCAACCTGTAGAGGATGAAACTTTTCCTGAGGCGGCGATGCCTGAGATCGAAGCCATGTATAAGTCGATTTTAGGTGGGTGTGTTGATTTTTCAAAAATACGCTTTTGGGAAGCTTGTGAAACCGCAGAAGTTGCCTGGGAAGAGTCCAAGGACGAAGAGGGAAAGGTTGTCCAACGTTTGCCATACGGCAATTCCTTGGAGGAACCTCGACCCGGTAACCGAATTCTTGCCAACCTTGAGCAGATTTTAATCTGGATGGAGGCGGTGCATGCAGCCCATGAGAAAAATGGTATGGGCTGGGTATCTCCCTATGGTTGTCCTGAAGATGGTCAGCAGGCTTTTGATGAGCGGGCTAAAGCCATCAAAGAATTTGAGAACCTGATCGTCACGATTCAAAAAAACTTTGATTTCTAGTGCCAGGCCTGCCTGGTTTTTATTGCCGGTTGGTTGTGTAAACACGGGGCACTCGTTTCGTGATCGAGCAGAGTAACTCCCAGGGTATGGTGTTAGCATCAGCGGCTAGCTTTGAAAGTAAAATTTCCTGGCTTTGTTGTTTTCCAATTAAGGTCACTTTATCACCGGATTTCAGGTCATCAGGTGTATCGGTAAGGTCAACAATTGTTTGATCCATGGTCACACGCCCTATAATGGGATAATTTCTTCCGCGGATTAAAGCCTGGGCACGGTTCCCGCAATGCAGAGGGATGGCATCCCCATAACCGGCACTGATAATCCCGATTTTAGATTTGCGGCTTAATTGGTACTCCCTGCCATAACTTACTGTTGTCTGGGCCGGCAATTCTTTGACGATGGCCAGCTTCGAGTGAAAACTCAAGACAGGTTCTACCTGAAGGCCGGAGAACAAGCTTTCCTTTTGAGGTGAAACCCCAAACTGTAAAAGCCCGATCCTGATCGCATTAAAAATCGAGTCTCGCTGAAGGTGAAGAAGAGAAGAAGAATTATCTGCATGGACCATCAGATCATCCAACAAGCTTGCAGGAATGGACTTGTAAACTTCCTTAAATCTTTCCCTTTGCAGTTGGGTGAATTCAAGATCACCCGGGTCCGCAAAATGGGTGAGTAATCCGGTCAATTTCAGCTCTTGGATCTTTTCAACTTTCTGGATCAATTCCTTTGCTTCCTCCCACCATATCCCGAGCCTGCCCATCCCGGTATCAACCTTGAGGTGAATTTTTACAGCCTTACCCTGTTTTTTTGCTTTTTCTTGAAACCTTGAGATTTCGGAAAAGGAGGAAACGGTTGCGATAAGATCATATTCAAAAAGAGCATGATCTTCTTCTTCCAAAAGGGGCCCCAACACCAGAATAGGCCATCCCGAGCTCATCTCTCTGATTTCAGTGGCTTCTTTAATGTTGGCAACGGCAAGCAGGTCGACACCACTTTGCATCAAACGCGTGGCAGTTGGCAGAATCCCATGCCCATAGGCATCCGCTTTGACAACTGATATGTAATGCATATTTGCAGGTACGGCCTGGCGGATCAACCCCAGGTTTCGTTCGAGGGCGGCGAGATCAATTTCAGCCCAAGATCTCATTGAGAATTGCTAGAATCAAAACCACTTCTAGCGGTTGGTATTGGCTGGACGCTTCCACTTTTTAAATTCTGCAGGACGGGGAGAGTAGGGGGTAGCGATCTCACAGGGTTGAGAAACACGAAGTAAGTCAATTAAACCACGGCAGTTCGATGCCAAATTGTAGGTAATAATTTGTTTTTCAGGTATGGAGGAATTCAATTTTCTTGGATCTGGCAAATGCATACTTTCGGGAAACTTTTTCAATGCTTCTTCTTCGGTAAAAATTTCTTTTTGGCCGATTGATTGCTCTCCCTGGCGGACAAACCGATACCCTCTTCGGAACGGAGCCTGGATGGAGACTTTCTGTCCGCTCATTACATAGGCCATATCCAGGGCATTGTATTTGTATAGTTGCGGGGTGGGTCGGTTATTCCATTGCATGGTTCGGGTAAAGGCACAGGCAATTCGTAAACCTAAAGTTGAACCTGGGCCTTCACAAAAAAAGATGGCATCAATCTCCGAGGATGGTTGAGTGTGCTTTTTCAATGCTTCCTCTGCCGCGGCAAATAGACCCTCCAGTGCCTGTTTTTCTGAAACCGCCACATGGTGCCATCCCTCCTTATTGGGAATGCCGACTTGAAGGAGTGGGCTTGATGCATCCACAACCAATGGAGAGAGATATGGAAATGGATCCATCGGGTTCTAAGTTTCCTAATTGATCAAGGTTGGAGAAGGTCGAGACTAATACCTTCGACGAAGATTAGTCGGGGGAATACCTAGTTCCTCTCTGTATTTTGCAACGGTTCGACGAGCCAGCTTTATATCTTTCTCTGCCAGTAAATCTACGATTTTACGATCACTTAATGGTTTGGATGAGTCTTCCTGCTCAATGATCGAACCTATAATTTCCTTCACGCTGGTATTGGATACTGCATCTCCGTCTTTTCCGGAATAACCGGGCGTGAAGAAATATTTGAAAGGGAAAGTCCCATGCGGAGTGCTTACAAATTTGTTGGCAATGGCCCGGGAAACCGTGGTCTCATGAACATCGATGATTTCTGCTACTTCTGACATGGTCATCGGATGCAGTTTGGATACCCCTTCATCAAAAAAGTCTGCCTGCTTTTCCAGGATTTGCTTGGTGATGCGCTCAATTGTGTTTTGCCTTTGGTCAATGGAGTTGATCAGGAATTTACCCGCCCGCATTTGGTTTCTTACATACTCCTTTTCCTTACTGCTGAGCGTACCTTTGGTAATGAGCTCCTTGTAGGTTTTATTGATCTTTAACCTAGGGATGTAATCGTTGTTTAGGCTGATAGTCCATTCGCCTCCGACTTTTTCAACAGTGGCGTCGGCGGCAACGGACTGGTTGCTGTCTTCGGAGAATCTCCTCCCCGGGGCCGGGTCAAGTTCCGCAATTTTTTCCAGGGCCGCGTGTATATCCTCGGTCGATTGAGAAAGTTTACGGGACAACTCTGGTACGCGGCGTCGAACCAGTAATGGGAAATGATCTTTTACAATGGCATAGGAAATACTCTCGCTCCATCCACGGGCATCCATTTGTTTCAATAGGCAGTCCTGAAGATCCATGGATGCAATGCCGATGGGGTCGAAGGACTGAAGGATTTCCAGACCGGATTGTAAATCCTCGAGGGCAATCCCCGAGATCAACCCAATGTCTGAAAGGGTAGCGGAAAGAAAACCATTTTCATCCAAACTGCCAATCATGTATTCACAGGCATTTTTCTGTCCATCGGTGGTTTCGATTAATTTTAATTGATCCAGCAGGTGTTCCTGGAGGGATGTTTCCGCCACCAGGGAATCAAAGAAATATTGCCTTTTCTCTTCCGCCTCCGAATTACCCAATTTCGCCTCTCCCTCATATTCGCTCTCGAAATGCTCCCTCATATCCTCCTGCATCTCTTTGAGAATGGAAAATTCGTCGGAAAAATCTAAGTCATCCAGGTTTTCACTCTCTTTGGAGTCAATGTCCACCTCATCCGCATTGTCTTCTCTGGCTTCGGCTTCCGGCTGATCATCTGGGAACTCTTCAGGTTGCTGTTCTTCGACTTCGTCCGGAGAGGGTTCATTTACCTCAGCATCCAAGCTTTCGTCATTGGTGCCGTACTCTTCAAGAAGGGGGTTGGTTTGCAATTCTTCGAGGATGGCAGACCGAAGTTCCAGGGCAGGCACCTGTAATATCTTCAGAGACTGTCTTAGCTGGGGGGCTAAGACAAGATTCTGGGTCTGTTTCTGTACTTGTCGGAGTCCTTGAGACTGCATGGTTAGAAACGAAAATTAAGATTCAATATATTGGGTTTCCCCATTGTACCACCGGGTGGCTGCGTTGTGTCCATCAGAGCTGAAGAGGTCACTGCAGTAGGCCGCTAGTTTTTCATTGGTTGGGCCGTACCCGTCCCCGTAAATAAAGTTCTCAAGACCACTGAGCATTTCCTCCGCAGACTGAAAGCGGCCATCCCGGGAACGTTCAAGTGCTCGATGTAAAATATGATTGAGACGTTCGTCCACATCAGGGCGGAGATCAGTGAAATTGGGCAATGTAAGCTCGAGAATGTTCTGAATGGTTTGTTGGGAGTCTCCAGTCTCGAAAAGATTGTAACCAAGTAAAAGCTCAGACATGACAATACCACAGCAAAATAAATCAGCCCGATGATCGGTGATCTCACACCTTGCTTGCTCGGGAGATAAATACTCATCTTTGCCTGCAATTACTTCCCCTTCCTTGTTATACATTAAATCCAGGGCTTTCGCTATACCGAAGTCGGTCAGCTTTACATCACCCTCTTTGGCGATCATGATATTTTTCGGGTTTACATCACGATGCACGATGCCAAGCAGCCTGCCATGTTCATCTTTTTTGCGGTGAGCATAACCAAGGCCCCGGCAAATTCTGGAGACAATAAAAACCGCGAGGTCAGCCGGAACATACTGTTCAGTTTCAATGTGCCGATCCAAAAACTCCTCCAGGTTCCAGCCTGTCACAAACTCCATGGTCATGAAATACTGGTCATTTACCTTTCCAAGATGGTAAGTTTGAACAATGTTTGTATGAATAAGGTCTGCTACCAGCTTGGCTTCCCCGATAAAATTATTCTTAAATTCCTCTATGGCCGAGTACTCCTCCCGGATGAGCTTTATGGCCACCACTTTCCGAAAGCCACCCACTCCGCTTTGCACAGCCTCGTACACCAAACCCATGCCTCCCTCGGCAATCTTGCGGGTAAGTTCAAATTGAACCTCGTTAAATATTTTTTTTAATTCGTTGTCGTCGATAATGCTCTGAAGTTACTGCCTTTTGGTGCACCATTCAAGAAAACTTTTTAGTTATTTGGCTAAAATTGCATAAATGGCACAAATTTAGCTGCAATTTTATCGGAAATTGACTTCCTTATCATAGCCCATACTATAAAACTATGATTAAGCTTACGGATTCTGCAGTTTCAAAAGTTGCTTCCATGCTCAGCGAAAACGAAGACGGGAAAGTTCTTCGCGTCTTTATCGAGCCGGGCGGATGCTCTGGTTTTGAGTATGGCATGTCGGTAGATTTCCCCAAAGATACGGATAAGGTGGGGGAATGCGGAGGCGTATCTTACGCCGTGGATGGCGATAGTCTTGAGTACCTCCAGGGTTGCGAAGTTCACTTTGACGACGGTCTCACAGGCAAAGGCTTTGAGATTCGGAACCCCAATGCTCAGTCCACATGCGGTTGCGGAAAGTCTTTTCATTAGTCTGCTCTTTTTTTCTACCTGCCTTTTTGGTCTCGGTTTCCGGTCGTGAAGGACCGTTACTAGACAAAGGTCCGACTGTTCACTCACTGATTTCGGAGCTCAGTGCATGCAACGGAAAAGACACTTTTCAAATCGCTTGGCGTATCCGCCGCCAACCTGACTGGCACACCTATTGGCTCCATCCCGGTGATGTTGGGGTTCCCCCTTCGATTGAATGGGATTTGCCTGCTGGGGTGGAAGCAAGCCCTCTTGTCTTTCCTCCGCCGAAAAGGGTGCTGATGGGGGAAGTGGCAGCCCACGGTCATCATGACGAAACTTTGTTCGTTAGTGAAATTTCTTTTTCTGAAGCCTTTGTGCCAAAAGATCGACTTGTGATCCGTGGTAAAGCAGCTTGGTTGGCCTGTTCTCAAACTTGCCTCCCAGGATTTGGAGAGTTGGAACTATCCATGCCCATCCATACCGAAAACTTAAAAGATAAGTCCTGGACTGGCCATTTTTTATCTTTTCAGAAAAAGCTTCCCGTTCCTCCCCCCGATGGGTGGCAAGCTCAGGCCTTTGATGATGGGAGTAAGTTGCGTATAATCATTCCGGAAGAACCCGATGCTACGATCCCCGGCATCTATTTTTTCAGCGAAGGCCGGACTGTGAAATCAGATGCCATGCAACCCGTACGCCCAAAAAACGGCAGCTGGGAGCTGCAAATGACCCGGTCCGCGTGGTCGAGTAAAAGCGAAACCCACCTCCGCGGATTACTCTACCGAAAAGCGGGTTGGCAGGGCGATCCCACCCTCCAGTTTTATCAAGTTTCTTTACCCCTCATTAAAAGGGAATAAGGCAAGGAGGCTTTACATTTCCTCCAGAGTCTCAATCCCCAGCATTTCAAGCCCTGTCTGAAGGTAGGTTTGAGTGGTCTTGCAGAGTAAAAGCCTGAGCCCCTGAGCTTCAGGTTCTGGAACCATCACCTTGTCCTGGTTATAAAACGAACTAAACTCGGTTGCTAATTCATACAGGTAAGTACAGAGGAAATGAGGTTTCAATTCACGGGTCGCTTGCTCGATTGCCAGTGGAAAGAAAATCAGTTTTCGGGCTAATTTCTTTTCTGCCTCTGTCTTTGGCTCCCGGGCTTGGCCAATGAATTCCTCAGGGTCTCCCTCAATTTTTCGGAATATACTGCATACACGAGCCACTGCGTATTGCAGATAGGGAGCGGTGTTTCCCTGCATCGCCAGGAGCTTTTCCCAGGAAAAAACATAGTCCAGTGTGCGGTCCTGTGAAAGGTCTGCATATTTGACTGCACCCAACCCAATGACTTGGGCCCGCCTATTCATTTCCGCTTCGGGCAAATCCGGGTTTTTTTCCCTGACCATTTCCGATGCTCTCCGGATTGCTTCTGCCAGTAAATCCACCAGTTTGATGGGTTGCCCATCCCGTGTCTTTATTGCCTTGTTATCTTCCCCTAAAATAGTACCAAACCATACATGAGAAAGGGTGGGGAGGTTTTTTGAATCGGCGTTAAACCACTTTTGAGCGGTCAGGAAAAGTTGTTCAAAATGATCACGCTGCCTGCCATCGGTAACATAAATGATTTGATCTGATTGCCATTCTTTTGCCCGGAACTTTAAGGTGGCAAGGTCGGTGGTTGCATAATTGCTGGCACCGTCCGACTTGCGGATGATAAAGGGCTGCTTGGCAAAACGTTTGTGCTCGGGGTGAAAGACCACGAGAGCCCCGGCATCTTCCTGGCAGATGTTATGTTGCCCTAAAGATGTGTACACCTCTTCCACTTGGTCACGGTAAAAGCTTTCCCCATGGGCATAGTCAAAAGATACGCCAAGGAGCCTGTAGACCTGTTCAAAGGAATCCATGCTTAGGTCCCGAATCTTTTGCCAAAGGCTCAGGTTTTCCTCATCTCCTTTCTGGAGTTTCACCAATTCCTCCCGGGCCTCTTCCAGGGCTTGCTTGTCGTCCTTTATCCACTGGTTCCCCATCCGGTATAGGTCTTCAAGCCTGGCTACCGGTTCATCACCCAAGCTGTCTAAGTCAATCCCTTCCCGTTTGATGGCGTAGAGCAAGATCCCAAATTGAGTGCCCCAATCTCCCAGGTGATTATCTTTGGTGACCTTGTGGCCGTTTAACTTCATCAAACGGGATAAGCTTTCGCCAATAATCGTTGAGCGAATATGACCAACATGCATCTGCTTGGCAGTGTTGGGGGATGAAAAGTCCAGGACCACATGCTTTCTCTCCTTGGCAGCCATTGATTGCTCAACCTGGGCTCTTTCCGAGAAATCACTCAACCACCGGAGTAGGCACGATTCGGAGAGTTTGAAGTTGATGAAGCCGGGACCAGCCAAAGAGACATCCCAGTCATCATGGGGAGGCATCGCCTCCATAAGCTTTTCTCCTAAAGCTCGTGGGTTGTGCCCGTGGCGTTTGGCAAAGGGCAAGGTGCCATTTGCCTGAAAGTCTCCGAACCGGGGGTCAGCTCCCCGGATTTGAGGGTCGAACTCGTCGGTGAGTTCCGGCACTTGCTGGGCAGCCAGAAGTAATGAAGCGTTGATTTCTTTTGCGATGTCGTGCGACCTTTCCATTCGGTCAGAAAACATCGATTTCTCGCCTTCGGGTCAAGTCCAGTTCAAAGAAAATACTCGACGAATGCACCCTTTTTGAGTATAAACACACTTTGCACTGAACTATTCACCCCACCAAATTTCAGTTAGGAGTATATTACTATGCCAATTGCTAAATCTAAGGTTCCGCCCTCATTTTCCTATCTAATCGAGAAAAAAAGAGATGGAGGTGAGTTCACCGATGAAGAAATTCGCTCCATTGTAGATGCGATTCTCGACGAGGAAATGCCTGAATTCCAACAGGCTGCCTGGGTCATGACTACTTTCTTTCAAGGTATGTCCGCTCAGGAAATTGCCAATTTTGCCGAAGAAATGATGCTTTCCGGTGAGGTTATCGAAATGATGGATGTCTCCCGTCCCAAAATCGAAAAATATTCCACCGGAGGTGTAGGTGACAAAACCACCTTGGTGCTTGGACCTTTAGCTGCCGCAGCGGGTGTTGCCATGCCTTTGATGAATGGAGACGATGAGGAATTTCTTACTTCCACAGGTGAGAAGCTCAAGGCTATCCCGAAAATTAAGACCGAAATGGACCTCGAAGAATTTTCGACCCAGGTCCGCAAACTAGGATGTGCCTTTTCCGATCTCCATGAAGATATTTCACCTGTAGAATCAATTCTTTACGAACTTCGCAAAAAAATCGGAGCGATTCCCTCCATTCCCTTCATCACCGCCGGTACCTTGAGCCGAAAATTGGCCGCAGGTGCAGAAGGTGTTGTGGTTGACATAAAATGGGGAAAAGGATCCTTTATCAAAAATGCGGAAGATGCCAAGCAGCTTGCCCGCTCCCTTACCCGTGTGGGTCGCACCTTGAAAAGGCGCTGCGTTGCCCTTGTAACTGACAATAACCAACCTCTTGGTTCCTGTGTCGGTCCAGCCCTGGAGCTGAAGGAAGCCATCGAGCTTCTCAAAGGTGAAGGTCCCGAAGACTTGCAGGATTTGGTCATGAAGCTCGGTATGGAAATCGTTCGGTTGGCTGGCGTAGCCGGTTCCACGCTTTCTGCCAAGCAGACCGTGCGTAAACACCTGGAAGACGGTACCGCTCTTCAAAAACTTAAGGATGTTGTAGAGTATCAAGGCGGAGACACCAAAGTGATCGACGATCCTGAAAAATTACCCAAGGCCAAGCACACCAAGAAATTACCCGCTCCCAAGAGAGGTTATGTTCACACCATCGATGCTGGTCAACTCGCTCGCGGTGTACAAATCCTTGTCCACGGAGACGGTAAAAAGTTTGATCCTGCCTGCGGAGTTGCAGACCTTTGCAAAGTCGGCACCCAGATGAAGCAGGGTGAAGCCCTCATGATGATTCACTACAACGATGAAAAGAGGCTGAAGGCTGCCATGGATTATTTCAAAGCGGCTTATCGCCTGGCTCCGAAACGACCAAACCCCGCCCCCCTTGTGGTGGAGCGAGTGGCGTAACTGTTTTTGCCAGAAAACTTTAAGGTTTTACTTTAACCTTACCAAAAAAATCCTCCCCGAAACGGGAGGATTTTTTTGGGTTCTGCAAACCCTAAATCTTTTTACACCCGACCTAAATAAGATCGGTCACTGGTACTGATTTTGATGACATCGTCCTTCTTGATAAACAAGGGAACCTGGATGGTGATGCCACTGGTTATGGTCACTGGTTTAAGCACATTACCCGCAGTGTCTCCCCTTAGGGCATCCGGGGCTTCCACCACGGTTGCTTCCACGGAAGCGGGTAATTCCAGGCGCACAGGGTCACCATCAACCAAAAGAATGTCATAGGTGTTACCCTCCACTAAAAAGCACTCGTCATCACCAATCATATCATCGCTGAGGATGCTGTCTTCATAGCTTTCTAGGTCCATGAAGTGAAAACCATCCGCATCCTTGTAACTGTACTCGAGTTTCTGGGTGCTGGTGTGCATAAACTCAACATTATCGGTTGAGCGAAATTTGGTTGTGGTCGTGGAACCACTTTGCAGGTTGCGCAAGGTGGTTTGTACAAAACCTGCCTGCCTGCCTTGGGTGCGGTGCAACATTTCAACAACCAGGTGCGGAGCTCCCTGGTATACGATAACACGTCCTTTACGAATGTCTGTGGGTGATGCCATGTGGATTACTTTTGCTTGTAGATTTTGTAAAAGGGCAACAATGATAATGTTTTCATTGTTTACCTGATAATCGCCTTTATACAAAAAGTTCATTAAATGACCAATCAAAAGTCCAGTATCGATTTCATTTCCTGGAATGTAAACGGCCTCCGTGCCTGCCGTAAAAAGACTTTCGACACCTTTGTTGAAGATGTATTTCCTGATATTCTTTGCCTTCAGGAAGTAAAACTCAACCCCACAGCCATTCCACCCGATGACTTTGGTTACAGCTTTCGCCATTATCACTTGGCGGAGAAAAATGGCTATTCTGGCACCGCTATTTTTTCCAAAACCCAACCCCTTTCCGTAACGGAAGATTTCCCAGACGGAAAACACAGGGGGGAAGGCAGAATGATTACCTGTGAGTATGAGGGTTTTTACTTGGTCAATGTATATGTGCCGAATTCTAAAGGTGACCTTTCCCGCCTTGGGTATCGCTACGATTCCTGGGACCCTGACCTAAAGGATTACCTGCTCGACCTGCGCACTAAGAAACCTGTCATTCTCTGCGGTGATCTCAATGTTGCCCACCGGGAGATCGACTTGGCCAACCCCAAAACCAATCGTAAAAGTGCCGGCTTCACAGACCAGGAAAGGGAGGGGATATCCAATCTTCTCGCCGAAGGCTTTCTTGATACCTTTCGCCACCTTTACCCCGATCAGGAAAATGCCTATTCCTGGTGGTCCTACCGGGCCGGTGCCCGGGCCCGGAATGTTGGCTGGCGGATCGATTATTTTGTGGTCTCCGATGAGCTGGCCACCTCGGTGCGGGATGCCACTATCCATGCCCAGGTGGAGGGCTCAGATCATTGCCCGGTTGGCTTGTCGCTTACCCTGGCTTAGGAGATAGCTAATTACATGAGCCTATCACCTGCATCCCTAGCTTCCTTGTTTGACCGTGTGCTTGTCCTTGCACGAAAAGGGTGGGGGCTTACCCACCCCAACCCAATGGTTGGAGCCTTGCTTGTTGAAGATGGAGAGATTGTAGCCGAAGGGTTTCATCGAGCGACAGGAAAAGCTCATGCTGAAGTGGAGGCATTCAATGCCCTTGGCAGGCCGCTGCAACCCGGAGCCTCCCTGATCATATCCCTTGAGCCCTGTTCAACCCAAGGGAAAACCCCACCCTGTACCGAGGCTATTTTGAAGTCCGGGATCCAATCTGTTTATGTCGCCTGCGAAGACCCCAACCCCCGGCATGCAGGACAGGGCCTTGATATCCTTCGCGAGCATGGCTTACATGTGCAGGTCGGTGATCCGGATGTTCGGGCACAGGCAACCCGCCTCAATTTTATCTTTAATCACAACATGCAGACCGGGCGCCCGCTTATTGCCCTCAAGTTAGCCGAGTCCGCCAACGGAAAACTCACCAATGAAGCTGGTACCCCCACCCGGGTAACCGCATCCGATGCCCGGTCGGATATGATGCATTGGCGTCGTTTGTTTCCCTCAATCTGTGTGGGAAGCGGAACGGTTCTATCAGATAACCCGTCCCTTACCGCCCGCTTGCCAGACGAAACCTGGTGCCCGATTCGTCTCGTAATTGACTCCACTTTATCCACTTTGGCAGCCGGAATCCCGGACCGGGCTCTGTATACCGATGAATATGCCGGGAAAACCCGCATTATAACCACAAGCCATGGGCTTGCCCAAAAAGACCGGGTGGCCCGTGCCAGAGGGCTTGGTATTTCCTTGATTCAGGCTGAAGCTTGCCCCCGGGGAAGAGTTTTAACTCTCAGCTTCCCCGAAGTGCTGACCCAGCTCGGATTGAATGGAGTGTATTGCGAAGGAGGCGCCGAAATAGCCCAGTCTCTGTACGAGGAAGGATTGGCGGACTACCTCTTTCGCTATCGTTCTCCACGTGAATTTCTCGGGCCTCACGCCTTAGCTTCTCCGATTCCCAAAAAACTTCGTCTCCGGGATCCCCTTGAGGTAGAGCTCGGCCCTGATCACTTAACCCATGGATTTTTATAATGAAAACAATCTATCTTGCCTCGGGCAATGCCCACAAACTTCATGAATTACAGACTGCCTTGGATAAGGCGGGTCTCTCAGTTCAGGTCCTTGGGCCCGATAAAATTGGGGGCATGCCTGAGGTGGAGGAGACGGGATCCACCTTTGAGGCCAATGCCTTACTTAAAGCTCATGGTCTTCGGAGTATCGGTCCCAAAGATGCCTGGTTTTTGGCGGATGATAGCGGGATCGAGATTGATGCCCTTGATGGTCGCCCCGGGGTGATTTCTGCCCGCTATGCCGGCGAGCCTTGCGACGACGAGGCCAATAACGATAAGGTAATGGCGGAAATGAAAGAGGTACCAGATGGAAAACGGTCCTGCCGTTTTCGCTGTGTGCTCGCCCTCGTTGGGGACGGGTTGGAAGAGACCTTTTCCGGTGCTTGCGAGGGTACCTTGCTCTTCGAGCGAAGAGGGAGCGGGGGCTTTGGTTATGACCCACTCTTTTTGCCCAATGAGAGTGAGTCTACTTTTGCCGAAATTCCCCTGGATGAAAAGGCCCGGATCAGCCACCGTGCCCGTGCCCTTACCAAATTAATCAACTGGTTAAAGTAAAGTAAAGCCAGACACAGCTACCAGCCAGGTAGTACCTTGATTTTTACCCTCATTAAAAGAAATGGTTTTTTATTGAAATCTAGGTGGTAAAGCCCTTCCTTTGCAGTTCAATAATTTCATGGTTATAATGCTTTTTTTCATGAAAAGCATTGGGGAAAAAGGGTTTTTTTTCGCATTTCGGACCCATTTTATAAGTAAAACATAAAGGTTGCGTAAATAAACCGATATTTTACT
>Ga0233451_10003657_pt1 | contig 13252 bp, 13 predicted proteins | sample 011ome_29_FD_183052 | JGI IMG/M metagenome (GOLD analysis project Ga0233451, IMG submission 183052) | Coastal salt marsh microbial communities from the Groves Creek Marsh, Skidaway Island, Georgia - 011504CT (spades assembly) | ecosystem: Environmental > Aquatic > Marine > Intertidal zone >...
AACATGTCACAAACAAATCTCTTTTCAATATTTTATAGTAGAACTTTTATCTGGATTAACATTTGTTTTAATATTTTCTTTTCATCAAAATATATTTGATATTTTATTATTAATTTTGATTTATCTAATTTTTGTAAATATTTTCTTTATAGATTTAAAACATTTTATCATTCCTGATAATTTGAATATTTTGCTTGCTATCGTTGGCTTAATTAAAAACTTTATTCCAATAACAATTTCTCAATTTCAAATCTCACTTCAAAATTCAATAATAGGAGGCATAGTTGGATTTTTATTGATTTACTCAATTATTTTTTTATATCGCCATTTAAAAAATAGAGAGGGAATGGGACTAGGGGATGCAAAATTAATGGTTGGAATAGGGTTATTGTTAGGTTGGCAATCTACACCCATTATTTTATTTTTAGCTTCAATTTTAGGATTAATATTTGTTATTCCATCGCTAATTAAAAAGACAAAAAAACTTACAACCGAAATTCCTTTTGGGCCATTTATTATTCTAGGAAGTATTCTATTTTATTTTCTTAAAAAAAATATTTTAATATTTTTATAATCTATTCTCTAATATTATAAATTTTACTAATTGCTTTTCCATTATCCTCAGTGCATGTGTCCAAGTATAAAGTTAATCTATTATCATTTGGATACCAACCAACTGCCATATGATGTACACCTTGTTCATTTAGCCCACCTCTTTGACTTCCAGAGGGATAACAAGTTCCTTGATAAGGACCTGGCCAAATTGGATCTATACTATTATTGTAAACATTTTTAATTTTTGATGAAAAAAAATTTTTCATTGCAAAATTTATTTTTGATGTACTGACACTTGCGCCGAATATATCTGAACAATTAAGCAAACTAGAACCATTTACTGAGAATATTTCAGAAGAGGAATCTAATTCACATTTTTTTGTTTCAGCTTGCATATATTTGAATAGTAAATCGTGATTTGCTTTTGTGGCATTTTTTTTTGCACTAGTTGTATAGCCATTGTAAGCAACAACACCAACTGCTGCTAGTATACCTATAATAGCGACAACAACTAATAGCTCTATTAATGTAAAACCTTTTTTAGTTACACCATCCATCTTTTTTTATTAGTACAGGTTTATAATCACTTGCAACATGAGTTTTAACCCATAAAGCAATTTGTTTTTTTGATGAACCACTGGAACATTCCGTTTCATCAAATCTCATTCTGCCATTAGTATCGTTATTTCCATTTCGAGCGGTATATACTACTGTAACAGAGTTATCGTACGGATTTTTATATCCTTGATCTAAGAAATATTGAATAAATATTGCATTTAAAGAATTGATATTAGCTGCGGTGTTATCAATATCACAATTAATAGATCTATTATTGTTTAGTTGTAAAATACCACCACCTTGAACATCACAAAGTTTTAAAGTGTTATTAATAAATTTGACTGCTTGTGCATGTTGTTGAATTGTTGCATTTCTTTTGGCACTCGCGGTATACCCATTGTAAGCAACAACCCCAACAGCAGCTAAAATTCCAATGATCGCTACAACGACTAGAAGTTCTATTAATGTAAAACCTTTTTTATTTTTTTTTATCATCATTCAGTTATGATTTCATTGCTTATATAAAAATTATTGCCTTCAGTATCACCAATATTTGTTAAAATTTTCACAATATTTCCTGAATTATTTATACAAGTTTTACCTAGTTCTATTTGATTTTGCTGCTGACATTTACTACTGCTACGGCTAACACTATATGACTTGTGGCTATTTGGTAAATATGGATTTACTGGATGAGTCCATTGAAAATGATATTGAAGCATATTTAAAAATCTATTTAAATCTTCCATAACATAGTTACAGCTATATGAAGGATAATAATTAGGTGCTCCTTGAATTTTCCATGATGAACTCCGATCAGAACATTTTGTAAAACCTAAATTAACTTCTTTCACTATCATTTTATGTTTTGCTTCAGTTGACTTAATTTTTGCTGCAGTTGTATATTTATTGTAAGTTAAAACTCCTATGGCAGCTAAAATACCAATGATAGCTACAACGACTATTAGCTCTATTAAAGTGAAACCTTTTTTATTTAGTAGTTTTCTTTCCATCCCTCTAACTGAATTTTTCCACCTGTTGTTTTAGATTGTGATTTTCCAGTTAATAAATTATCTTTATCGATAAAACCTGTGCCTGCAGTTCCAGCATCTCCTGATATCCCAACATATAAATTGTCATCATTCTTAACAACTTTAGTTAATACACCAGCTCCAAGATTAATATTTAACAAAGAGTTTCCGCATTTTGAGCTATAAGCAGATAAAATTGCTTTTCCTGTTTTACAAACATTAGCACCTTCAGTTGGCTCATAAATTGGAAAATATACACGATCATTATCGATAGTTGGTTCATCCGATAATTTTTGACCATTTTTTAAATCCACATACCATCCTGTATCAGCAGAATTTGGACAATTAGGAGCTGTTTTGCATTGTCTAACTGTTGGTATAGAAGAAACGGAGTTAAAAATTGGAAAATATTTATCTTTTATTCCATATAATCTATTTAAGGTATTAGCACTTTTATCTTGTAATTTTTGAGTATTTCCTGTTCCGAAATAAAACCATAAATTGTCATCAATGATCGTGGCACTTGCTTTTTTGTATAAAAATCTTCCATTTGTAGTGTTAGACTCTGTATCAAATATTTGAGTCTGATCATATAAAGTTCCTTTATCAGTTAAATTAATTTTAGTAATTTTTCCCTCTAAATCAAACGCATAAACCAAAGCTCCATAATATTTTGCGTTTTCTGTACTATCAGCTGTAATTATAGTTAAATCAGATGGAATTGAATTTACAATATCAATTGAAGTTTTGTCTTCGATGTCAATTTTATTTATAAGTTTACCATCATTTTCTAAGTCAATAATGAATACTGCTGAACCATAATTAGGATTAGTTGCTCCATTATAGCCACCGCCAGCGATGGCGACCCATTTATCAACATTATTTATTTTTAATTTTACTATTCTAGGAGCAGACCAAGTCTCACCTAATTTTCTATAATCGTTTTCAATAAGCATGGATGAGTCATGAGCAAATATTTGATCATCACCATTTTTATCCCAAAAAGTAATTAAGCCATTTGAGCTGTCATTATTTATGGTAAATAAATGTTTAGGATTATTGGGGTCAGTAATATCTAGAGCAAAGAAACTATGACCACCCGCACCAAGACCTGAGATCAAAACTGTTTTCCATTCACCATTAATATATATATCTTTAACCGAAGAAGAGCCATCGACACCATAAATACTATTCGTAGAATTAGCTTTAGAAGAAATCATTGTTGAAAGTTTTGTATGAAGGCTTGGGGGTATAAAGGCCCACAATTCATTTCCTGTAATTGCATCAAATGCATGTAGCATTCCATCATTTGCACCAACATAAATTGTTTCACGTCTTCCCAAATGTTTTGCCATAAAATTTGAATATCCATTTTGGGATCTATAAAAACCTGTCTGAAATTCATTTGTATATTGTACAGTGGCGCTAGGTTTTCCAACTATATTTATATTAGAATGATAAATATCTCCTAATTTATGTCTACTTTCATTAGTATTTCCATCACCATCTTCATCATAAGAGTCTAAACCTCTGATAAAGTTAATAAGTTTTGTTGCTTCAGAGTCAGTTGCAGTAGTTGTAAAAAATTTATTTTTTAAAATACTTAGATTTGAGGTTGTGACATTGTTTAAATTTACATTACCCGCACCTACTGTCCAGATTTGTCTAGATGTGGCTAATTTATTATTTAATAAAGTTCCTGCATCCCAGATCATATTTCCAAATGACCCATTCGAGTTAAGTTGATATTTTTTTAAAAAACCTTTCCACTGATTATTTTTAGAATATGTAAAAGTTGATTGATAAATATAATCATTTGATCTTGCATCTGTAGAAATTGCTGGGGCTGTAAAAGTTAAAGTGGATCCTGTAATTTGTTTAATTGCTTCTGTTAATTTTGCAAACAATTCATCTTCATTTTCAGCAAAAAGAGGAGTAACAGTTCCCCCAGCAGAGGCTAAATTTGTGTAATTAGGTTTATTCCCACCTGTTGCAAAACCAACGGCAAAAGTTTTAATACTTGGATTTTGTCTAGCCATTTGACTTGCAATTGAATTTACCGAAGAAGCTTGTGACCAATCACCATCGCTGATTACTATCAAAAAGTTTTGCTGACAATCAGCTCCTTTAATTATTGGAGAATACGGCCCTGCAAATTCTTGACGAGCAAGATTCATAGCGTTTAACAAATAAGTACCACCCCCAGCTTTTACATTATCAATTACATTGTAAATTTGCTGTGCGCCTGTTGGAGTTATTCTTACCAACATTCTTGTACCATACCAATTGTAACGCCAACCTTGGTAAGGGTTATTCATCATCGAATAAGATCTAATCCATCTATAAGGGTGACCCCATTCCATTAAACCAAAATTAGCTCCATCAGTTAACTCTGAATTAGATACAATTCGTTTTATAACTTTTTTTGCTATATCTAATCTTGAAGGAGAGGTTCCAACTAAAGTGTTACTTAAAGATAAGTTTCCTCCAACTGGATTATTGAACTCATAAATTCTATTGTTTAAATACCCGGCAATATATACTTTATTATTGTTTCCAACATTTAAACCATAAGGAAGTCTCCAAGGATTATTATATGAACCATAAACTTTTAAAAAATTTCCATTTGAGTCAAATTTTTGAAGTTTATATGTACCTCTATCAATTGTATAAATATTTCCATTAACATCGTAGTCTACTCCTTCAGGTCTATAATGATAACCGTTAGAATAATTATATCTTTGATTATAAATATCAGTTGTTGATCTATCAAAACCTACTTGAGAGCACGTTGAGCCAACTAAAGATCCACTTAAACTATGTTCACAAACCAAACCATAGCCCGTAACTGCTATTGCTATTTTATTATTTGATTTATTTACAGCAATATCATGTAGATCAAACCATAAGCTATTTGTAAACGTTCTGATATATCTAAGAGAAGATCTGTCATATACATTTATGCCACTGTTATAAGTTCCAACAAATATGTAATTTTCATTTACAGTTATACTTTGATTATAACCATATCTTCTCTCCCATGTATTAACTGAGTTAACACAACTACCTGTATTTTTATTAATAACTTTAATTTTTCTGTCATAGCTATCTAGAAAATAGATATTGTCTCCATAAATATCAAATTTAAAACCATAATAGGCTTTATCACATCTACCTGGGCCATATCCTAATAATTCTCTTTTAAAACTTCCATCATCGTCTAACACAGTTATCTTTCTAGTATTCAAACTAAAAACATAGATATCTCCATTATCATCTCTAACAACATCATAAGGTCGATTGACATAACTACTATTAGCATATCTTTCATTGCCATTAACATCCCAAGACATTGAACCAGAATTATCTAACATTATTAAGATGTTAGCTGGCACGTCTGCAGTCCCTGTTCCAGGTGGGGGAGATTTTGAAAAAGCAAACTTAGAATAAAAAATTATACAAACAATTAAAAAAAAAGTTTTATTAAAATTTTTTATCATTGTTCTTCATCTATATTTAAAGTTTCTCTAAACAGGTTATTAGTTTCTGGATCTATAATTTCAAATATTTCCAAATTTTCATCATTTTCATTTAAGAGATATGTGTAATTAAAATGTTTATTCTTAGATTGTAGTTTACTTTTAATTATTTTTTTTTCAGAATTATTTTCTTCAAAATTAAAATTAATTGCATATTCATTTATTGAAATACTCAAAGCTTTTTTTTCAGAGCTAATTTGATTAATAAAACTTATTTTGAAAATTTTATCTTTAAAAGTATCAATATCTATTATTATTCCTTGATAGTTATTTTCACAAAATGCTTCTATGGGAAAAAAATATTTTCCATAATCATTATATACATTTTGGTTAATTAAAAATATTTCATCAATTTCTAATTTTTTAATATCTTTATCAATATCTAAATTATTAAAATTACACGAGTAAGCTTTCGATAGAAAAAAAAATAAGTATAAAAATATTATCTTAATAAATAAATTCATCCACCTACCGTTACTACTGCTTCTATTGGAACAATTGTGTCATCATTATTTTTTTTGCCACAAGAAAAAATTGTATAAAAGCCAGCTTGTGAGGTTGCATTAGAAGAATAGTTGTTATTTTCTGAAATATCTGTTCCAGTTGAAGATGACACAGTTTTTGTTTTCAGTAAGGCTGTATTTCCATTTTGATCAGGTGTGCGTGTTATAAAGTATTCATAAGAATATTCTTTAAATCTTTTGATTTCATCTGCATTCCCACTGATCAGTTGATCCAATGTTTTTCGTTCAACATAGTTGTTAATTGCTCTAATAGTACTTTGGTTTAAATTTGGAAAATGATAAGTTTTACAAAAAGACAATCTTCCATTTGGGTTACTACCTAAATTTAAATTTGCAGAATTATTCGTAAGCCATTTTTTTGCTTCACTAATCCCAGTTTCTGCAGCATAAAACACTTGTTGATTGACATCTTTTTGAGTATTTGCTTTTTGATCACTTGAGGCAATCACCACTAAAGTTGTACCCATTAATGCCATAACCAACATTAGCAGAAGTGCTAGGGCTATTGCAAAGCCTTTCTCATTTTTGAGATTAATTTTCATCTTACTTTACTAATATTTCTTGTGTGTACTGATGTAAAAAAAGTTTCATGATGATAGCGATCATTAAAAACTATATTTCTGCCTGTTGTCACATTGTGATTTAAAATCTCAATTTTTCTATCTTTTTTATAAATTTCATTTGGAGATCTTATAGTTAAGTAAATCTCAGCTGTGTGTACTTTAAACTGATTGTCACGACCTTGATCAGTTGTTCCATATTTTAGTTCCTCAGGACCACAATAATAACAAACTGGCATTAATTCATTTCCATTTTGGTCTTTTAAAACCACTTGAAAATCAGTTACATATGGTACAATTATTTCATCTTCATAAATTATCTTCCCAGCTGTTACTGGATTTTCTACTAAAGCTCGTGTTAGATAAAATGCGTTATTATTTTTGTATTGCTTCATGTAATACCAAATTCTTACTCGATCATTTGGCGAAGTGTTATAATAGATACCCAACATGTCCCCTGGAGAGTTATTGGGGTAGTTATTTTTTGCTTCGATGATTCTTGTCCAGGCATCTCGTGTATAATTAACATCTTTGTATCCAGCATTTCTAAGATCTCTTGTAATTAAAGTTAAAGCTACTCTTGCTGAATTACTAATAGCCGCTTTATCCATGACTCCTTTATAAGAATTATTAAAATATTGATAAGAATAAAATACAGCAGTAACACTTATTACCCCCAATACAATTGCCACTAAAGTTTCAACTAAAGTAAAACCATTGTTTTTTTTTTTAATCATTTAATTACCACACCTAAATATTTTTTTCTTTTACCTTTATTAATAAAATAATTTATTTTTCCAGTAGTTTGAACTGAATTAGAATTAACAAATGTTTTTTTATTATCTTCTTTTGAACAAATTGGCTGTTTTGCTTTGTCATCTATTTTTATAAAATTATTTTGCATTATTTTTAAACGCCATTTATTTTTTTGAAGGTCGTATAAATTATTTCCCGAAAGAATATTCATTGTACAAGTTTCATCAAAATTATCATAAAAAGAAATATTTTTTGGATCACTAATCATATCCTCAATAATCATTTCAGAATAAAAATTTGATTTGTTTGTTTCTATTGATCGATCCATAGAACTAATGGCAAATCCAGTTAATTGAGTAACTGCAATAAAACCAATACCAATTATCACTAAACAAACTAAAGATTCTATTATAGTTAATCCTTTATTGTTATCCATCATAAGTCACCCAGTTATTCTTATTTTTAATAAATTTTAAAATTTTTATTTCAGCAAATCTATTTATCCAAATTTTATATCGATATTCATGATTACTATTTAGTTTACAGGAATTTTGATCAGTATTTTGTTTTGAACAAAATACAAATACATCCACCATCTTATTGGTAGATGGATCTATTTCAGTAATATTGGTTCTCATAAATTTAATCGAACCATCTTTTGTAATACAAAGGCCTGTGGTTACTGGATTGTGGGCTGCATTTGGGTAAACATGCACATTACTCTCATTATTTGATACACTAAGTTTTATTTCTCTAGAATAATCTCTTATAAAACCATTTTGTCTGTATCCATAGTCACAGATTTTATTTTGTTTATAAGTGTTATTTGTAGATATACTTTTATATACGTTAAAAAAATTTTGATTACTCATGGTATAGGTTTCCATATTTGGTTTTAATAAGACTTGAATCATTCCAAATTTACCCTCTAACACATCTGATTTTCTATCTCTTATAAATGAAACTACATCATAAACTTCTTTTCTTACTTCTCTATCTGCAACCCATTTTGTTATGCTTGGATATGATATTGCGCTTATTACCCCAATTATCACAACAACCACTAAAAGCTCTATTAAAGTAAAACCTTTTTTATTTTTACTAAGTAACATCCGATTGATTAATGAGATTGCTCGCTAATAAATTTTCAATAGATTTTTCCATTGTGATCATGCCATCTCTTTGTGCGGTTTGCATAATGGATGGTATTTGATGAATTTTTCTCTCTCGAATCAAATTTTTAATTGGTGCATTACAAACCATAACTTCAAATGCGCCAATTCGACCTGAGCCATCTTTTGTTTTAAATAATTTTTGTGTAACAACCATTTTTAAACTTTCAGCAAGTTGAGCTTGGATTTGTGCTTGTTGTTCACTAGGAAATACATCTATAATTCTATTTATAGTATTAGGTGCACCACTGGTATGCAAAGTACCTAAAACTAAATGACCTGTCTCTGCAGCAGTTAAAGCTAACCCGATAGTTTCAAGATCTCTTAACTCTCCAACCAAAATAACATCTGGATCTTCTCTTAGAGCACTTTTTAATGCTGCTGAAAAACTTTCAGTTTGTTTTCCTACTTCTCTGTGAGAGATAATACTTTTTTGATCATGATGAATGAATTCAACTGGATCCTCTATAGTAATAATATTTGCAGATCGAGACAAATTGATTTGGTTGATGATAGCAGCGAGTGTTGTTGATTTACCAGAACCAGTTGGGCCTGTAACTAAAACTAAACCTTTGTGAGCATCAACCGCATCATATAAAATTGGAGGAAGATTTAAGTTTTCCATTGAAGGAATCTTAGTTTCTATTCTTCGAAAAACTCCAGCGATCCCTTGCAAGGTTCTAAAAAAATTTGCTCTAAATCTAATTTGTCCTATTAAAAAACCACAGTCGAGTTCATTAGTTTTTTTAAATTTTTCGATATCTTTTGGATTGCATTTTGTTTCCATTAAATTTTGCATATCATCATTAGTGATAGAAACATTGGGGTCAATGATGATGTCACCAATTCTTCTATAAGCTAGATTAGAATTAGCTCTTAAATGAAAATCAGAAATATCTTTGAATTCTAAACTTAGTTTCTCAAGTATTTCAATCATAAATTAAGATTATATGAAAATTCTTCAAAATACATTAATTTTTCTCAATTTTGAGATAATTTTAACTTATACATTGATAATCTCAACTGTGAGAACTATCATCATATAAAAAATTCTTTTTTATATGATTAAACAAATAAAAACCTTATTTAAAAAAAAAGAAAACACAACAAGTGAAACACAGTCACTAGACTTAGGTAGAAAAAGTAATTCTAAATTAAAAAATTTTATTAACAAATTATTAGGTGACAGAATTAGTAGAATGTCTGTTGCTGGTGAAGAAATTGCCGGATTGGATATTTCAAGAGATGCAATCACTGTAGCCCAAGTTTCGAAAAATAATGATGAAAAATGGATTTTAGATAAAATATCATACCGGCTTTTAGATAAGGAAAAATTAAATGAAAATTTACTGGAGTCAAAAGAATATATTTCTGAGGAAATTAAATTAGCACTCTCAAATGCTAAAATTACTACACCTAATGTAGCTATATCTATTCCAGTCACTAGCGCAATTATTAGAGTGGTTACCTCTCCCTTAATGACTGAAGAGGAATTAACTAATGCTATCGAAACGGATAGTTTGTGGGAAAATTTAGTACAACTTACTGACAATCTAAATGATTATTCAATCTTTCACCAAGTCATAAACCGAAATTCCAAAAATAACACAATGGAAATTTTGTTTGTTGCGTCAAAACTTTCTGATGTTAATTCCTATACATCGATGATTAAGAAAGCTGGTTTAAATCCAGTAATTATGGATGTTAAATGTTTTACATTAAAAAATTCATTCGACAATGCAGTGCAAGCTCGTGAAAAATCAACATCTGCAATTCTTGAATTAGGTTTGGATGATAATTACTTAATGATCATTCATGAAAATACCCCTATTATAACAGATGTATTTTTAAGACAACAAGAAAAACAATTCATTAAAAATATTAAAGAATTAATAAATGATACTGACGAAGGTGCTAATGTTATTCGAAGATATGCAATGCAAATTAAACAAGCTCTTAATGATTATGAAAGTAAATACGATTCTAAAATTAATAATATTAAAGTTGTAAGTAATTTAAATAATATTAAGGAAATTTTAAATTTATTTAGAAAAAATTTACCAGGTACTTCAATTCAATTATTTGACCCTTTAAATGAGACTTCAATTCCATCCTATAATTTAGAAAAAGTGCAGATAGAAAATAAATCTGTTTTTACCTCTGTTATGGGTCTTGCTTTTAGAAAACTTGATATTTTTGGTTATTATAAGTTTGTAACTGCAGTTAAAAATATAAACTTATTACCTAATAGAGAAAGTTTAAAAAAACAAAATCGAATGAAGTTTATTTCAGGATTTGCTTTTAAAGGTTTAGCAGCTGGAATTGCCGGTATTTACTTACTTTTAACAGGACTTTCATTTCTTGAAATTAATTCTAATAAAAAAAAATTAGTCAATTTTGATCAAATTCAAATTGAATTTGAGAGCATTAATTTACAACATAATAAGCTATTAAAAACTAATAATGAGATGAGAAGATCACTAGAATTAGGTAAATTAGTTAATTCAAATCAAGTAGTTTCTTATAAAGTTTTGTCTCAGATTACTAGAAGTGTTCCAATTAGAGTTCAATTTACTAAATTAGATTTTAATGGAGTGGATCAAGTTTTGATTGAAGGCACTGCGTTTGCTGATCAAGATATAATTAATTTTATAAGTAATTTAAATCAAAAACCATCAATAGATCAAGCATCTTTAGTAAAAATGAATGTGCCCGATCAACAGAATGGACAATCTAGTAATTCAAAAGGTTTTATTGTTTTATGTAAACTTCAGAAAGAGCAAGTGTAATGGATTTAGCATCATTAAAAGATATGGATATCAAAGAATTTTTCAAAAAAATTAATTTAGACTCAGCCATATTTAAAGACAAAAAAACTATTTTAAAATTAGCATTAGGTCTTATCTCTATAGTTGCTTTTTTAATTTTTTATTATTTATTCTTAAATCCAATTGTAAAAAATCAAGAAACAATGATCTTACAAATGGAAGACAATTTGCAAAAAATTCAAGAGTTTAACAGTAATATTGTCCAATTAAGAGACAATATAAAAAAATTACAGCCCGAGTACGATCAAAATAGTAAATTATTTCACAGTCGTGAAGAAGTAGAGGGACTTTATCAAAATATTAGTAATTTTGCTTTAACGAATGGGTTAAGTATTATTAATTTAGATAAAAAAGATCCAATAGCTGTAGGTCCCAATAATCAAGCGTTAGATCAAAATAATAATCAAAGTAATGAGGGTGGCGACACTTCAACTCAAGTGCTATATTATAAAATTCCTGTTGATTACAAAATTCAGGGAAACTATTTAGGATATTTGAAATTTAGAAGAGCTCTGGCAAAATCTAATAAAGTAATAAATTTTGATAAAGAACAAATTAATGTAGATCAAAATTTAAAAGGCATAATAGTTTCGGAAGGAACTATTTCAATAGTGGGGTTAGCAAATGAATATCAATAAATATTTATCAATTATTTTTCTAATAATAATTTTTATTTTTTCACAAAACATAAAAGCAGAAAATCATACAGAACTAACTACCTTAGAGGATGATTTACCTGCGATAGATCCTTTTTCTAGTGCCAACACTGGAGGCAACAATATTATTTCAGATAATTCTCTTGATGAGGAAAATAAAAATATTCTTAATAATTTGAGATTAGTTGCAACAATTTTAAGTGAAAATAAAAAAATAGCAGTGTTTGCTATGGCAAATGGAGCTACAATGAAATTTAGTGAAAATGAAACAATAGCTGAACAAACAACGTTAACTCGTATTTATGAAGATTGGATTTTTATAGAAAATAATGAAGATGAATATCAAGTATTTATGAACAATCAAATAATACCGGTAGAATAATGAACTATTATCTTAAATCGCTATCAATCTTAATATTATCAATAGTTTTGCTAACTAATTGTACTACTCCTAATGGTAATAAAACAAAATCAGTACATGGAACAGAGCCTTTAATTAATACAGATGAAGTAGTTCAAAAAGGTAAAGAAGAAGTGAGAAGAATTATTGAAGCAGGTCCTAAGCCAAGTGATACTCAAATTGTAAACAAAGAAAAAAAAAGAAAAACGATTACAACAGAAGAAGTTAGAAATTATGTTTCTATTCCAAGTGACTATAAAAATTTAAAACAAGATATTAGTATTAATTTTAACAATATTGATTTTACCGAGGCAATGTCTTTAATGTCCGAAATTGGAGAAATAAATATTTTAGTGGGTGAAGAAGTGACCGGCACAGTCAATGCTAGAATTAAAAATGTTCCTTGGGATGTAGCTTTTCAAACTTTATTAGATATGAAAACATTAGGTGCAGATTTTGATGTTCGAAATAGAATTATTCGAGTTCATACTCCTGAAAAATTAACTTCACAAGAAACCTTTAAGGCAACTCGGGCAGATGCCATAAAGAAAAAAATAGAACTAGAAGATAGTGTTGAACCAATTCTTGCAGAAATTTTTAGATTATATTATTTAAGTCCAAGTGAAGCAAAAACAACTTTAGAAAGTTTATTTAGTGCAAGTGCCGGAGCTGA
>Ga0233451_10003672_pt1 | contig 13213 bp, 16 predicted proteins | sample 011ome_29_FD_183052 | JGI IMG/M metagenome (GOLD analysis project Ga0233451, IMG submission 183052) | Coastal salt marsh microbial communities from the Groves Creek Marsh, Skidaway Island, Georgia - 011504CT (spades assembly) | ecosystem: Environmental > Aquatic > Marine > Intertidal zone >...
GTTAAATAAAATTCCATTTACAGCAAACATATTATAAGCTTCTCTGTAATTCTTTGTAATCCAGTATGCATATATTTTTGCAACACCATAAGGAGACCTAGGGTAAAATGGAGTTTCTTCATTTTGGGGTATTTCCAAAACTTTTCCATACAACTCAGAAGTTGATGCTTGATAAATTTTACATTTACCCTCAAGACCACAAATCCTTATTGCTTCTAATAATCTAAGTGTTCCAATGCCATCTGTTTCAGCTGTATACTCTGGTAAATCAAATGAAACTTTTACATGTGATTGAGCAGCTAAATTATATACTTCATCAGGCTTAATTTTTTGAATAAGTCTAATAATATTTGTGGAATCAGTCATATCCCCATAGTGAAGAATTACTTTTCTTTTTGCTTTAAGATCCATAATAAGTTCATCCATATATAGGTGTTCTATCCTTCCCGTATTAAAGGTTGAGCTTCTTCTTATTATTCCATGAACTTCATAATCTTTTTCTATTAATAATTCAGCAAGATATGATCCGTCTTGTCCATTGATTCCAGTTATTAAAGCTTTTTTCATATGATTAGACTTTTAATAATTCGCGATTTTTTAAGATGTAATTATTTGAATTTAATGGGAAATCATTTTTATTGAAGGCTTCTTCGTGCCAAATACAATCTCCAGAAGAAAAAAATGATGCCCACATACTAAATGACGAAAAAGAGCCTATAAAATATTTAGAGGAACTCAATTTAAGTATATCGATTATTGGCTCACTAGATGACTCCACATTACAATTTTCGAGTTTTAGAATATCTGATAATTCATTTTTTTTTCCATCGGTAAATATGAAAACTTTTAATGGTTCTTTTTCTCTTAATTTATTTATAACTTGGATATACCAACTAATAGTTATTCTTGTATTATTATTTATAACATTATTCTCAGGTGATTTAAAATCTCCCAAACGAATATGGCAACAAATAGATTCTTTGAAATCTTCAAAATTAATTTTAGTGTCCAAAAGAGAGGATAGCTGTTCTTTTAGATAATCTTCAAACCCGTAAAGTGAATTAAATCCATCCCCAAAGCTTTTAAATATTAAAATCTTACTTTCAAGTTTAATTTCCTCAGCTTTAGAAAAAAATATTAGTAAAAAGAGCCGGTGTAAACCTCTAATTGATTTATTATAATCATAGTTATAACTACGTTTTTGCTTTTCATTTCTCAGATAAGGTCCTAACTTTATTGATCTAAATGTTGGAGAAATGATTTTTAGATTATAATTTTTTGCATATACTAATGCTCTAAAAAAGGGGAATAATAAATTCCCTAATCCAGATCCGCCTATCCTAAAAAAAAATAAATCTATCCCATCAAATTTAGGATATACATATTTTATCATGATCCTAATTTATATTTTACATTATTTTTTGGTAAAATTCTTCTTCCGTCAAAAACAGGAACTTTATTACCGAAATTAAATTCAATAAATTCATCCCATTCAGTTAGTATTGCAACTGCGTCAAACTTATTTTTTGAATATTCACTAAGATCTAACTTTTGAATTCTTTTATTGTTTTCAGGAAATTTTAAGTCCCAAAAATGAATAATATCATTATATATAGTTTCTTCAGAAACCATTGGATCAAAAATTGTTATTGATGCTCCTGAATTAAAAAGTTTTTTCGCAACACTAATAGATGCAGATTCTCGACTGTCGTTTGTATTGGATTTAAAAGCCCAGCCGAAAATCGCGATATTTTTCTCTTTTATATCTCTTTGAAAATGGTCTATTATTTTATCTGCGAATCTGTTTTTTTGATATTCATTAATTTTTACAACTTGATACCAGTATTCAGCTGTTTCATTTAAGCCATAATGTTTGCATAAATAAACCAAGTTTAAAATATCCTTTTTAAAACAACTCCCTCCAAAACCTACTGAAGCATTAAGAAACTTGTTGCCTATACGGGAGTCCATTCCTATTGCAGTTGATAATTCACCTATGTCTGCTCCTGTTTTTTCGCACAATGCTGAAAGACTGTTTATTGATGAAATTCTTTGGGCTAACATTGCATTGGAGGCTAACTTTGATAATTCTGAAGACCAAATATTTGTAGTGATGATTTTTTCTCTAGAGATCCAATTAGAATAAATTTCAACTAACAATTTAACCGCTTTTTTTCCAGAGTTGGTTTTATGACCTCCAATTAAAACACGACTCGGATTAATCATATCTGAGATGGCTGTCCCTTCGGCTAAAAATTCTGGATTGGAAAGTACTTCAAAACTTAAACCTTTATTGTTTTTTGATAAAATCTCATTTATTTTTTCAGCTGTCCTAATTGGAACAGTAGATTTTTCCACTACTACCTTATTTGAATTTGAATATTTTGCAATATCAGTCGCACATAATTCTATGTATGTTAAATCAGCTGCCATTCCAGCCCCTTCACCTTTAGTTTTTGTTGGAGTGTTAACGGCAATAAAAATCATTTCTGAATTTTGTATCGCCGATTTAATGTCTTCAGAGAAAAAAAGATTTTTATTTCTAACTTTTTTTACTATTTGGGAAAGTCCAGGTTCGTAAACAGGTAATTTATCCAAAGGACCATTCCAGGCTTTTATTTTTTCTATATTAGAGTCTACAATTGTGACATTTAAATCTGGACATTTTAATGCAATTACAGACATAGTTGGCCCACCAACATATCCGGCTCCTATACAACAAATATTTTTTATCATTTTTTGAAAAGATTATGTTTTAATATTGCATAAATAGCCCTAACTCCATCCTTCCAACCAATTTTCTTCCCTTCCTCATATGTCCTACCATAATAGGATATTCCTATCTCATAGATCCTAATGCCCTTTATTCTTGAAATTTTAGCTGTAATTTCAGGCTCCATACCAAATCTATTCTCTGTGATATTGATCTGAGTTATAATTTCTCTTTTAAAAACTTTATAACATGTTTCCATATCGCTTAAATTGAGATTAGTAAACATATTAGAAATAAAGGTTAAAAATTGATTTCCTAGGGTATGCCAGAAAAATAATATTCTGTGAGGCTTTGAACCTCTAAACCTACTCCCATAAACTACATCAGCTTTATTATCTAATATTGGCTTAATCAAAGTGTTGTATTCATTTGGATCATATTCTAAATCTGCATCCTGAAAAATCAAAATATCTCCTGTTGAATTTTTAATTCCTTGAGAAATGCTATAACCTTTACCACTATTTACCGAGTTTTGATAAAGCTTTATAATCGTATTTTTGTTTTTATCAATAAAGTTTTTTATCAGTTTTACTGTGTTGTCATTAGACTTATCGTCTACTATGATTAATTCCTTTTTTATATCTCCAATTTTAGAATTTAATACAGCTGTTAAAAGTTGAATTATAGTTTTTTCCTCATTAAAAACAGGAATAATTATTGATAAAATCATCTTGTAATTAGTTTTATTGTGATATAATTTCTGAGTCCACTTATAATAATTACCCATGAAATAACATTTGTTATGAATAAAAATCTAGGATAAGCAGATAATAAAGAAACTCCCATAAAATAAATTAATAAAAAAGCAATTAGAAATATATACTCTGGACTAATACGAGTATAATTTATAATATATAGGTAAAGAGCTAAAACAAAAAATACTATGAAAAATGATTGTTTAATAGTAATTAAAATATGCTGCCAATTAGGTGTGTGAAAAGAGAAAGGGTATCCATATAAAAGTCTGCCTAAATTATTTATCCAATTTTTAATAAACTTAAATTGATGCTGTTTAATGTTATCAATGGCAAGTCTTTTTAATTGTTGATCCTGTTCAACCCATCCTAAATCTTCAATTTTCTCAAAAATCGGCCAAGTATTATTTTTCAAATATTCATTGTATTGCTTAGATGCTAGATTAGGGGTCTGTTGAGTATAACCATTACCTCCATTCCAATCTCCTCTTAATTCGCTTTGTGAAGAAGTCATCCAGTATAATGAACTACCACCAGCATTGGAAAAATAGAAAATTTTGCCTGTTAAATTATATGTATAAATTAAATAAGGAATACAAAATAATATAGCATATCCTGGTATATAGTAAAATCTTTGATCTCTTAATTTTTTAAAAAAGAGTGAAATTATAAACATTAATAGAGCAACGTATGCAAAAATTACTTTTGTAAGAATTATTAAGCAGAATATTATTCCTAATAATAAATTTCTCTTCAAAGTTTTAGATTCCAACATAAAGTATGTAAAACAGGAAATAAGAAAGATTGAAAAAACCTCTGTCATCAAATGTGGTAGGTATTGATAAAGTAGAACGGGCTCCCAAAAAGCAAATAAATAGGTCAAATAAAAAACTTTTGGAATATTATTATTTACCATGATTTTATTAAAAATCATGACTGAAAAATATAATAAAAGAGAATTTGTAAATACTATTGCTTTCCATCCAAAGCTAAAAAATCTTAAAAATGCAATATAAATTGGATAACCTGGCCCATTCCATAATGTATGTTGGTTATCAAAATAAAAACCATCTAATAGATTGCTTGAAAAATTCCAATATCTGAGTCTATCTGAGACTAATTCTTCGGCAGAAAAAATGTAGACAATTCCAATGTATAGTATCAAAATTGGAAGATACTTAATGTTAAAAAAGAAATTTAAGAATCTCATAATTGTTTTATATAGTCTTCTAATCGTCTCTTAGGTTTCCATTTTAGTTTTTTTAAAGCATCATCATTTATTCTGATTGTTTCTCTATAATTTCCAGGCTGATCTTTAATATATTTTCTTTCAGTTCCAAACTTTTCTTTAAACAAATTATACACTTGATTTAATGATAAATTTTCTCCAGAGCCCAATTCCCATGCATCACTATGGGTTTGTTTTGAAAAACCTATTTTGATTAGCCCATCAACTATATCATCTACATGTGTAAAATCTCTTCTTTGTTCTCCATCCCCAACAATCTCAATAATTCCTCCTTTTTCTGAAATATTCCTCCAAAGTCCAATAACTGCTGCCCATTTCCCTGATTTAATTTCAAAGGGACCGTAAACATTATAAAATCGCACAATCTCAACATTTAAGCCAAAAACTGACCTGTATAGTTTACATATTTCTTCTCCTAAATATTTAAACATTGCATAAGGAGAAAGCACTGGATTCTTATGAAAAGATGAAGAACCTGAATAGATTACTTTTGTTTTATTAATTTTTGCCCACTCCAAAATGTTTAACACTCCACTAGTATTACTTTTAAATGTTTTTTTTGGGTTTTTAAATGAAGGCTGTATTCTACTTAATCCAGCAAGATGAAAACATAAATCAAAATTATTTTTAATTAACCTATTAATGTTGTTAATATCTCCTCGAATATAAATTGCTCCTTCTTGATGGTTTTCTTCAACACCAATTGAATAATTGTCTAAACTAGTTATATCATGTTTGTTTTTTAGTAATTCAATAATTAAATTAGTCCCAATAAAACCAGCGCCACCTGTAACAAGAATTTTACTCATCTTTATTTTTTAATAACCAAGAAGATGATTGAACTTTATCCCCCAATCCTTCGATTAGTTGAATGCCCAATTTTTTACAAATTTCTGCTTCAGGAATATTGTTGTTATTCTGATCACCTCCATTAGCAAAATATAAGTCATTTGAATTTGCAAATTCACTATGGATTTTTTGTATTGAAACCCTTACAGTTCTATCAAAATCTTCAGATAAAAAAACTTTATCTACAATTTTAAGTTCGCTAATAATTAATACTCTTTCGTCTTCTAACATAAATTCTTTTGATCCTTTTAATGATCTCTGATAATCATTATTTACAATTACAAAGAGATTATCGCAAATTGATTTAGCCTTATGAAAGAGTTCGATATGACCTTTATGTATTGGGTTAAAATATCCCGATACAATGATTGTTTTTTTCATTTTATTAAAAAGTTGCTATTATAGTACATGGACTTCCATCTGCTTTGTCAATTAATGTTGGGAATACATACAATTTTTTTGGGGTAATTATTAATTTACTTAAACTCATGTCTTCAATAATTAATATATTTTCATTAATCAAAAACTCTATGTGTGCTTTTTTTCCTTCATCTCTATCTAGTTTACTTGTCAGTGATATCATGTCAAAACCAATTGCCCTTAATTTTTGAAATTTAGATCTAAACTTTTTTGCCAATTCAGACTTTAAAATCGGTTGATTTTTCCAATATCTCACCTTGCCTCTATTTTTTTCAAAACCAGTTTTAATAATCAAAAATTCTATGTCACTAGGTAGATTTTTTAACTCTTGATTTATTTTACTTACATTACAGTTTATAAAACCTATTTTTTCATAAAACCAAAAATCAGGGGGATAGTCATTAATAGATTTTCCATTATTACTAAAATGAAGAGGAAAATCAATATGTGTGCCTGTATGATTTGGAAATTTAACTAACATAGAATTAGAAGTGTCACCTCCATTTATAGAGCTTAAATTATCGAATGATATTTGATTTTGCTTACCACCATACAATGGTGTTTTTTCATTGATAAAATGAGATAAATAAATTGCATTATTATTAAACATAATGATTAAAAAATTCTTTAATTAATGTTTTAAAATCGTCGTTGATGTCTATAAAATATTTTTCCAATTTGTGTTCTTGATCAATTAAAATACACCCTAAGTAATTTCCTTTATTTTTTTTATCCTTAGATAAAGCACTCATGTAATCTTTAATTTCAAAAGACTTAAAATCATAGCTTGGAAAATTAATCTTTGTTAACTCTAGAATCTCATTAAACTTTATAATATCAATTAAGTTCTTTTTCAAAGAAACATAGTTTGCAATATTTATTCCAATAGTTACGGCTTGACCATGAGAGATCTTATAATTAGTTACAAATTCCAAAGCATGTCCAAAAGTATGCCCGTAATTAAATATGTGTCTTTTATTCTCATCAAACTCATCAATTTCAATAATTTCTTTTTTAATAGAAAGACTACTTTTAATGTATTTAATCAATAATGATCTATCCTTTAAAATTTTCTCATAATTTTCAAATAATTCAAATATCTTACTTTGTTTCTTTCCTAAAAAGTAATGGCTCATTTCGCCAATCCCTGATTTTATATCCTTTTCATCAAGAGTATTTAAAAAATTAGGGTAGATGAAAATTTCTGTGGGTGGAAGAAATGTTCCTAACAAATTTTTGTATCCTTCAAAATTTATTGAGGATTTACTTCCTATACAACTATCACATTGAGCCAACAAAGTTGTTGGATAAAATTCCCATTTAATCCCTCTAAATAAAATTGAGGAGATGAATGCTACTATATCTTGTGTGACCCCTCCTCCAACTGCAACTAACGTAGAATCTTTTCTTACACCTAGATGTAATAATTCTTTTATGATAGGATAGATATAATTTAAGGTTTTACTTTCTTCTTTTGCTTCAATAGAAATTAAACGTGATGGGTTTAAAAAATTTTTTAATTCAATTTTATATAAATTCAATAATCTATTATCTACTATATAAATTTTATTATCACTATAAGTATTAAATTGATCAAAATTTCTTATAAAATTAACTTTGTATTCACCAATAACATTTGACTTTACAGTAGTAAATAACTCAGATATTTGTGAAACCTCCATCGACTATAATATTTTGTCCTGTTATATATGAATTTAAATTGCTAATTAGATAAATAGATGTATTAGAAATATCTTTTGGTTCAGCAAGTCTTTCAATTGGTATTTGTTTTCTCAAAGAACTTATTTGATCACTCGTAAGATTTTTTTTTGTTAAATCTGTATTGACAAAACCTGGAGAAAGACTATTACATAATATATTGTATTTACTTAAATCATTTGATGTTCCAATTGTCAATCCGTTTATAGCTGATTTTGTTGAGCAATATAAAGCCCTCTTTTCTTTTCCTATTACACTAAAAATTGAGGAAATATTTAAAATTCTTCCATATTTTTGATTAATCATAATTTTTGAAACAGCTTTAATCAGATAATAAGCTCCTGATAAATTTACATTTATCATGTCATTCCAATCTTCATCCAAACTCTCTTGAATTTTATTAAGTCTATTAATCCCCGCATTATTAATTAATACTTCTATTCTTTCTAGACTAGAAATAAAATCTATGAATTCCTTTATGGAATTTTTATTTAAAAAGTCTAGTTTTTTATAAATGATTTTTGGATTAGTGTTTCTAGAATTTAGATCATTAATTTGTTTTTGTTGTGTACCAGTAAGAACTAATTTAGCGCCTAAAATTTCTAGATCCTCAGCAATTTGTTTACCAATACCTCGGGTTGCTCCAGTTATAACAATAGTTTGATCTATAAAGTCAAATTTCATTTTAATTTTTTTCAGATAATTGATATTGCATCCAAGAAACGATTATATGATTTATAATTAAATGCATATCCTCCACAGGTGCGTATTCACCAAAAGGAGTTTCAATTAAGATTGTTTCATTGCAAATATTTTTTAATTTTCCTCCATCAAAACCAAGCCATCCTATACAAATACCATTATTTTCCTTAATCCAAGCACACGCATTTATTAAGTTTTCTGAATTTCCACTTGCAGATATAGCTATTACAACATCTCCTTTTTTATATAAAACTTTTAATTGTTCTAAAAAGATATTTTGATAACCATTATCATTTCCAAGTGCAGTCAATATTGAATTATTATCTGCTAGTGAAATTACTCTAAATGGTTTACTTCTTTTTTGCCCTTGTGCTTTTAAAGCAGCTAATCCAAAGTCATTTGCAACATGACTTGATGTACTTGCAGATCCTCCATTTCCTATGACAAAAATTTTATTATCATTTTTTCTTGCTATTTCAAGGATTTCAAAAGTTTTTTGGACCTTAGAATGATCTAAATTATCTAATAATTTTTTCAAATAATTCGAATAATCTTTCGAATAATCCTTTAATGTTGATTTGTTAAATTTTTCCATTATAACTTTTATCATTTTCATATATACCATAAACAAGTTTCATGGTTTCAAGAGCATCTAAGCTTGTACCATATAAAGGCTTTTTTTTCATATTAATACAATTAACAAATTCATCTATTTCTCTTTTCCACGAATTATCCTCCATGAACTTATATTCAATTCTTTGAAAATTACCCCCTGAATTTTTGTCATCATGTTCATGTGTATATAATTTTTCCTCACCATAACTTTTTGAGCTTGTCAATAGTCCAGATAGCTCAAGAAATCCCTTTGATAGATTTATTCTAAGATTAAATTTATGTTCCCATATTGTAGCAGAAGAATTTATTAAAGCAACAACTCCTGTTTTATTTCGCATTATAGCATAAGCATTATCTTCAATTTCATATTTCCAAAAATTATTGCTTATAAATGACTTTATTTCATAAAATTCACCTGCAAAAAATCTAATTAAATCGAGCATATGAATACCTTGATCCAATAAAATTCCTCCACCAGCAATCTCTTTACTCGACCTCCATCCTCCGTCAAAGCTAACAATTTTGCTTTTGCCATATACTCCGTTTAAACTAATAATTTCACCAAAATCTCCAGAATCTATTTTTTCCTTAGCCATCATTACCGAATCATGATACCTATGATTAAAACCATATTTTAAGATTTTATTTTTTGTTCTTTTTTCAATTTCTATAACAGATTCTATATCTTTAACATTTCTGCCAGGAGGTTTTTCGCAGAAAACATGCAATCCTTTCAATAATGCATTTTTTGTTACTTCTGGAGCAATATCATTTGTCATACAAACAAAAATAATATCCAAATTTTCTTTAAGAAGTTCTTCATAGTTAAGGTGAAAAATTACTTTTTCGCCAACTAAATCTTTCATTTCTATAAGTTTATCGCATACTGCCACTAACTCTAAATCAGGGTGTTCGTCAATAAAAATCCTTCTTCTTTTGCCAACAATTCCATAACCAGCAATTCCTACTTTATATTTCATAATGATGATTTGAAATCAATTATTTTTTTAATTGCTGCTCTTCCCATGCACAAAACAGCCTCTTTTGAATTTCCAGCAATATGTGGAGTTGTAATCACTCTTTTATCTAAAACCAAAGAACTAATTTCTGGAGGTTCAACATCATAAACATCTAATGCAGCTCCTGAAATTAAATTGTTTTTGATAGCCTTGTTTAAATCATTTTCATTGACAATCCCTCCTCTTGAAGTATTTACTAAAAATGAACTTTCTTTCATTTTTTTAAACACTTCTAAATTAATTAAGTTTTTTGTCTTTTCTGTAAGTGGAGTATGTATTGTTACAATATCAGAGTTTTCATAAAGTTCGTTCTTTGAAACTATTTTTATGTCAAGATTAGTTTTTGGTGGTGATATTTTTTTTATATCATTTATTAAAACTTTTGGCTTAAAAGGTTCAATCAACTCAAGTAAATCTTTTCCAATATTTCCAAAACCTATTATGCCTAATGTTAGGGATCCCAATCCTTCACCTCCATTTTTATTCCAAAGACCAGATTTTAATTCATTAGAAGTAAAATAAATATTCCTAGTTAAAGATAAAATAAACCCAAGTGTTAGCTCAGAAACGGCTCTTTTATTTACTCCATTGGTAATGCCAATTTCTATATTATATTTTTTTAGATCAGGAAAATTTATGTTATTCACACCTACTCCAAATTTTGAAATAAACTTTAAGTTAGGTAATTCCTTTAAAATAGATTCATCAATTTCTTCCATTCCAATAATAGCAATTTCAGAATCCTTTAGAAATTCAATCAATTTTTCACCACTTAACCTAGTGTTAAGTTTATTTAAACGAATATTAGGATAAACTTTTCTAAGTTCATCTACTAAAATTTTATTTCTAGAAAAAGCATTATTTGGAATCCCAATTCTCATTTTAAAAAATTCCAACTAATTAAGTTGGATTTTGATTTAACCAATATTTAATTGCCTCTACTTGCCATGGATGGTCAATATCACCACCTCCTGGGTCTTGTTCAATATAACCTATTCTCTTACCCATCCACTGGAAAGGTAACAGATTACTTTCCCAATTCTCAAGTGCTTTTAGCCTAACTATGGTTAAACCTTGATCTGCAAAATAGGTTTTAAAGTGTGATTTTCTATCGCAACTTATATCATTAATAAAATAATCGAATGGTATGTATGGAATTAACTCATCATTCTCATTTAATTTTCTCGCTCTTTCAGGAGAAAACATATTATATTGACTGACTGATATTACAGAATCTAGTTGAGGGTTATTCTTTAATTTTTCATAAGCTCTAATTATTGTATCTGATGAAACATTGGGAGCATTGCATAGGTTTATAACAAGATATTCAACTTTTGAATTTTTATTTTTTATAAAATCTTTTGCGTGTAATATAGAATCTAGTAGTTGAGAATTATCTTGGCAAAGATGTAAAGGTCTTTTAATAAGCGTAGACCCATATTTTTTGGCAATCTTAGCAATCCTATTGGAGTCTGTTGAAACATACATTTCATTAATTATTCCAGACTTTTTTAGTGCAATTAAAGGATACTCCATTATGGTTTTTCCATTAATATTTAATAGATTTTTATCTTTTATACTTTTACTACCTTCTCTACCAAAAATTACAGATGCAATCATTTTATTTCCTTTTATTTTCTATTATAATCATCTTCAATTCTTACAATATCATCCTCTCCAAAATAGATACCTGTCTGCACTTCAATAAAAACTAATTTTTCAGAACTTTTATTTTCAATACGGTGTTTTACCCCTTGGGGAATCAGTACGGTATGTCCTTTAACATATTCTTTATCTATTCCATCCAAAGTAATTACTCCAGTGCCCTCTACTATAGTCCAAGCCTCAGAACGTTTATGGTGGAATTGATAAGAGAGCCTTCCTCCAGGATCCACCTCTATGCGCTTAAGCTTATAGGTAGGCTCATCATGCAAAACAAAAAATCGCCCCCATGGACGCTCTTCACTTTCTATAGATATCATTTATCTTTTGAATTAAATAATACAATATGTTCTCGGTCAGCTAAAAACTTAGAGGCCAGATAAAAACTCACCTTTCTCCCGATTAGATCCTCGATTTTATCTTCGAGTTGGGCAATATATTCCATATTAAGGCCTTGACCGATTAAAAACACTTCAATAAGCCCGGAGTCGTTTCCTTTAGCATAATCCCCTACTAAGATGATCTGATCCACATCTCCCATGCGCTCTAAAACCGTTTCAACCACATCCTCGAGTCCTAAGTGTTTAAAAACTACTTTTTGCATCACTTCAAAAAGCGGGTGTTTGATATTGGCCTTATATTCTACTTTGTTATCGACTTTTACTTTTTCTAGGTAGCCCGCGCCCTGAAGGTGATTGAGCTCTTTACGGATGGCATTGGTGGATTCTCCCATCTCGGTTGCAAGACCGTTTAAATACCCCCTATTGGCCTGAGAGATAAAAAATTTAATTAATAATCGAAGGCGTGTTTTTGAAGTAATTAGCTCACCTAGCATAGTTGAAAGTTTGGTTTTTTAAGACGGCTCCGCCGCATCTGTCCCAATTGGGCAAAGGTATATTGCTTATTAAAAAATTAAAAAAGTTAAGCTTTTAAGCCGCCTGTTTTTTAAGGGTAATTTGCATCCCTAAAGAGGTAAGCTCTAATTTAACTTTTGTATTATTTGTCTCAACTACTTTTCCTGTAACCCCTGAAAAAGGACCATCGGTAATCGTATGGGAATCACCCACAGAAAGTGTAGTTACTTTAAAATCGTTATAGACCCCGTTTAAATGATCTTGCATTAGATTAATCTGGTTAGCAGGAACAACCGCTGATTTTCCAAGAAAAAACAAATAGCGTACAATTCCAGAGCAGTCAAAAACCTTATTACGCTCTTTCTCTTCTAACTGAACCATTACATAAGAAGAAAGTAGGGGTCTAGTTACTTTTTTCTTTCTATCGGAATATTGTTTTATAAGGGTTATAGTGGGGCAGTAGTTTGTAATTCCCATAGCTGAGAGCTGACTAGCTACTTTAAGCTCTTGCTGGGGACGGGTATAGACAACAAACCACTTTTTTTCCATGCTTTTTTTATAAATAAAACCCCCTAAATCAAACGGTTAAAACCAAGTAATTAAGGGGGATTAAACTTTTATCAAATGAAATTCCAAGCATTAACTAGTACCAAAAG
>Ga0233451_10003677_pt1 | contig 13206 bp, 9 predicted proteins | sample 011ome_29_FD_183052 | JGI IMG/M metagenome (GOLD analysis project Ga0233451, IMG submission 183052) | Coastal salt marsh microbial communities from the Groves Creek Marsh, Skidaway Island, Georgia - 011504CT (spades assembly) | ecosystem: Environmental > Aquatic > Marine > Intertidal zone > Salt...
TACAGGCATAACGATACGAAAAGCCTCCTTTCTAGGGGGCTTTTTTGTATGCCTTGCACTCACTACACTCGTGGGGTGTGAGCCTCCAAGGGAGGAGGACAAAATGGTCTTCAGGTACAATGAGCCAGCGGGTATTCCCACCTTGGATCCCGCTTTTGCTAAGGATAAGAGCACCATTTGGGCGGTACAACAATTGTTTGAATCCTTGGTGGCCTTAGATGCCGAGAATGAAATTGTTCCTGCCTTGGCGGATCATTGGTCGGTTTCGGAAAATGGCAGAGTCTATGAGTTCTCCTTGCGCGAGGCCTACTTTCACGATGGTAGCAAGATCAGTGCTGCAGACGTGGTGTACAGTCTCAAAAGATTACAAGATCCCAGTATTGCCTCTCCGGGAAGTTGGGTGTTGGAGGACGTCATGGACATTCACGAGAGTCTGGCCGGAACGGTGATCATTGAGCTTCATGCCGCTAATGCCTCGTTCTTATCCCTGTTGGCCATGCCGTATTGCGGAGTGATGCCTGCGGGAGCTGTGGAGGCGGCGACTTCTCCGGTGGGTACTGGTCCGTTTAAGATACACCGCTGGCATTATGGGGAAAAATTGGTCCTACATAAACATGAGCAATATTGGAAACAGGATGCTGAAGGGAATTCTTTACCGTACTTAGATGGGATCAGTGTTTCTTTTTTACCGGATCAGCAGAGCGCTTTCTTGGAGTACCTCAGTGGAAACTTTGATTTTTTACCCAACCTCGATCCAAGCTTTAAGGACGATTTGTTGACCAAATCTGGTGAACTTCAATCTCGATACCAAGAAGGTCACCGGTTGGAGCGCACACCGTTTTTGAATACGGAGTATTTGATTTTTAATGCGGAAAAAGGGTTGCTTCAGGAACTTCGTTGGGCCATTAACGCGGGGATCAATAGAGAAGAAATGATACAATCCCTGCGCAATGGTGTGGGCATTCCTGCAAACGGGGGGATCGTGCCTTTCGGGCTTCCTGAATACCAGGACAGCATTGGGGCAACCTATGCACCGGATTCAGTGGCGGCCTTGTTGGCTTCGATGGAGTTGCCGGAGTTAACACTGGTTACCGTTGCGAATTACCGAGACCTGTGTGAATACGTACAGGGTGAGATGGCCGGCCTAGGTTGGTCTATAGCCGTCAATGTGGTTCCTTCCGCGACATTGAGGAGTGAGAAGAGTGCCGGTACCTTGGGCTTTTTTAGGGCCAGTTGGATTGCGGATTACCCCGATGCTGAAAATTATTTGATGTTGTTCTACAGTGGCTATAAGGCGCCTAATGGGCCAAACTACAGTTTATACGAGGATGCTCATTACGATGCAATGTACGAGCAGATTCGTTCGCTGCCGCCAGGTGTGGAGCGGAGTGCGCTGATGCGCCAGGCGGATCAGTACCTCATGCAAGAACAAGCGCTCGTGCCTTTGTTTTACGACGAGGTACTGCGCGTTTATCCAGAATATGTTAGGGGTGTGGAGTCGAACGCCCTCAATGCACTTAATCTTCTTGAGGCTCGGTTCGAGCGCTAAAGGTGGTGATGAGCGGACGGTGATCGCTGAAGGCTACGTCGCTGAGGTATTGTCCGGAATAGGGCAATCGTTCGTCTACCAAGGTCCAGTCGATGCGCAAAGGCATTCCCTTCTGCAATAGTGGGAGGTAGGAGCCCCATGCGCCGGAGCCCTTGAAGAGGTAGGGATCGTCCAATTTCCATAGCAAGCGCGCGTACAAATTCCCGCCTGGCACGGAGTTGAAGTCCCCGGCGAGTACGACGGGATAGGGGCTTTCTTCAACCCATTGCAAGATGCTTCGCCCTTGCTTGCCACGATCTCTGTCCGAACGGGCGATTTTCTTAGCCATGAATTGGCCCTTTTCAATCCATTCCTCGCGGGTAGGCTCAATCTCCATGTCCAAGTCCTTGATACCGGTAGAGCTCAGGTGGATGTTGATGATGCGAATGGTGTCGTCCGGCAGAGCGATATCGGCATATCCAGCGCTCCGTTTCGCATAGGAGTTTTCTTCAATGGCCTCGAACACCAGGGAGCCGTGGTTGATAATGGGGAATCTTGAATAGATCGCGGTCCCAATTCTCTTATTGTTCGGGGCATACACCCGGTAAGTATATTGCGCCGCTACTGGATTTGCTACACTGCGACGCATCTCTTGGGTACATAAAATGTCTATGCCTTCCATTTGTGTCCATTGCGCGATATCGTTGGAAATGCCACGCTGCTGGTAAAAGGCACGTACGTTGTAGCTGGCTACCTTCCAGGAGGTTTGTTTGGGGGTTGGGGAGGTGCCTATGGGAAATTGGGCCATCACTGGGAAAAACAGCAGCCCCATGGCTATGAGGTTTTTGAGCATGTGTTGAGGGCGGAATCGGGCCCAAATCAGAATCATGATCAAATGTGGGAACAGCAAGAACGGAAACAGGATGCTCAGTACTCCGGAGCCTGGAATCCAATGGCCGGGGAGTAATGATCCAAAACCGATAAGTAGTGTGGCGTAAAAGAGTCCTACGTTGAACGTTCGCAGTATCCAGAGGCGCTTTTTCACTGGTCCTTGGAGATTTTAAACAAATAAGCCTTTTCCTCCTTACTCAAGCTGTCGTACCCCTTGTCCTTGATCTTATCTAGGATCTCATCCATTTTGGCAGTATCCGTTTTTGAGGCATCCGATTTTTTCGTCTTTACTTCCTCATACTTCGTATAATTGCGCTCGCCAAATTTGAAACCTTTGCGTTTGCGTGAGTTTCTGTAGAGGGTGTTGCGCACCGCATCGATCACTTGGAATAGGTATACGTTCCACTCGTGGCCGTTGCGCATACTGCGAATGAAGAAAAAAGCGACGATCGCGCCACCGAGGTGTGCGATGTGGCCACCGGCATTAGAGCCGGTTAAGCTTAGAATGTCGAGCAGCACGATGCCTGCGGCGAGCATCCAGTATTTCACTTCGAAGATTCCCCATAATCGAACCGGCATAGTAGGCAAGTACATGGCTCCGGCCACCAATACTGCAATGGTGCCGGCACTGGCACCAACCATGGATCCTGCGCCCAAAATAGGGCTGATGTTGTAGAGAATGATGTAAAGCAGTCCGCCGCCAATGCCTCCGTAGATGTACAATGCGAGCATACGCTTTTCGCCCAAATACTCCATGAGCATCTTGCCCGAGAAGTATAGGATAAGCATGTTGAAGAGGATGTGGCGAAAGCTGAAATGTGTAAACATGTAGGTCAGCAAGGTCCACGGACGGGTGGCCAGTTTCCACGGATTAGAGGGCAGGGCCAATAGATCGTCGGCTAGGCGAGGGATTAAGCCCATCTGGCCGGTCAATAGCGTAGTAAATGCGTTGGAGATACTGTACAATAGAAATACCCCAATGTTGAGGTACAGCAATCGGGTCAAGTAATCGCCCTTGAATGCGTCGTGTTTGATTCTATCGATGAAGTCACTCATGTCCCGGGATATGGAATCTTAAAGGTACATTTCTCTGCGCCATTTTCGGATGAGCAGATAGCCGAAAAGCATCCCGCCCAAGTGGGCAAAGTGTGCGATGCCGCTATTGCTTACCGCAAAGCCGTTGTAGAGTTCTAAAAGGCCGTAGCCAATTACAAAATACTTGGCCTTGATCGGGAAGAAGAAGTTCAGGTAGATCACCTGGTTCGGGAAGGTCATACCGAACGCGAGTAGTACGCCAAAGACAGCGCCCGAGGCACCGACCATCGGCACGTGTAGCAATCTGTTCATCGCTCCCCACACCGGATCCGTATAGTTCATGCCTTGGTTAATGATGTCCCCGCCTTTGCTTAGAATCGTGTCCATGGCAGCAGTGTCGAGTTGAGCGCTTAATTGGAAATATTCCAACGCATTGACTCCAATCTGCAGGGCGCTGGCGCCTAAACCAGTCAAAAGGTAGTAGATCAGGAATCGCTTCGGCCCCCAGTAGTTTTCCATCGCGCTTCCCAAAAACCACAGCATAATCATGTTGGAGAAGATGTGGCCCAAGTTGCCATGCATGAACATGTGAGAGACTAATTGGACTGGGAGGAAGCTGTCCGATAGGGGGAAATAGAGCCCGAGCCAGTCCGTGATATCAATGCCGAAGGTGTTGCGAATACTGTACATTCCAAGGAAGAACAGGCCGTTGATGATCAACAGGTTCTTCACGACGGTAGGCATTAAACTAAATCTGCGTTGTACGATCATAATGCTTTTTCAATCTCTTCAGGGCTCCATTCTACGATGATTTTCTTGCCCTTAGGAGTGTATTGTGGGTTGGAACTGCTTAGGAGTTGTTCTCTTAACACGTAGAGTTCCTCTGCGGTTCTTGGATCTTGAGTGGCCGCCCCGTTTTGAGCGATGGCCAGGGCGATGCTTTTGAGCAGCTTGTTTTCGCCTGCTTCGTCTTGCTTGTGGTATTGTTCGAACAGTGATTCCAAGGTGGGAACGGCCTGTTCTACATTGAGCATCATCGGGATGCCTTTAATGTCGTATTCACCCTCCGTGGTTCCTGGGGCCAAGTCAAAGCCAGCGATGGTGAAATCTCGTTCGTGCTCTTGGTATAGCGCTCTCTCGGCCATGGACAAGGAAATGCTCTTTGGGAACAAAATTTGTTGCGAAGGCACGGTTGCATCTTGGAGCTTCGACCAGATTTGGTCGTACAAGATTCTGAAGCGGGCCCCTTTGATATCAATTACCAGTGCCTTTGCACCTAGTGTAGTGATGGCGTATTTGCCCCAGCGGATGATTTTGCCGCTGACGGGGTCCACAGGTAGGGCATCTTCGATGTTCCACTCTTGTGGAGCGTCGAAAGTTTGTTGGGTGTTGAGGTATTTTTCGTTTTTAATACGCTCGTACCGCTCGTCATTGGACCTGATGCGCGGCGGAGTAGATTTAGTCGACTCGAAGGGGTTGAAGTTTGGATTGACTTGGATCTGAGGCGGTTTTGGAAGGTGTCCTGAAGGTAAGGGCGGGACTTTAAAGCTTTGTTCTGCATCAAAGTCAATGGCGGGAGCGACATTGAACTGCCCAATAGCGTGGCGGGCAGCACTGCGTAGCACCGCGTAAATGGTGCGCTCGTCCTCAAACTTCACCTCGGTTTTCGTAGGATGGATATTTACATCCAAGCTTTGAGGGTCTACCTGTAAATGCAAGAAATATCCCGGATGGTGCTCTGCGGTCAAGACCTCCTCAAACGCTTCACGAAGTGCATTGTGTAGGTAGGGTGATTTGATGAACCTGTCATTGACAAAGAAGAATTGCTCGCCGCGTTTCTTCTTGGCAAACTCGGGCTTCAAAATGAAACCACTGACCTTCACGACCTCTGTTTCTTCCTCAATGGGCACCAGACGCTCATCGAATTTTCGGCCAAAAATGCCATTGATACGGCGGCGTAGGGGCTCAGGTTTGAGGTGGAACAAGGTGTTGCCGTCGCTTTTCATGATCCATTCGATGGAGGTGTGAACTAAGGCAACACGGTGAAATTCGTCAACACAATGGCGCAGTTCTACACGATCGTTTTTCAGAAACTTACGGCGTGCTGGCACATTGTAAAATAAGTTCTTGACCTCTACATAGGTTCCTTGAGCACAGGGGTAGGGGTTCTTCGCCACTATGCTGCCGCCTTCTAGCTTAATCTCAAGACCTAGACCCTCTTCAGCAATGTTCGTTCGCATCAATGTGTGCGATACAGCCGCGATGGAGGCCATGGCTTCCCCACGAAACCCTCTGGTATGAAGGTTGAAGAGGTCTTCGGCGTTTTTAATCTTGCTGGTGGCGTGGCGCAAAAAACAGCGCTCGGCATCTTCCTTGCCCATACCACTTCCATTATCGGTCACTGAGATGAGTGTACGTCCCGATCCCTCGAGTTGCAAGGTGATTTTCGTAGCTCCAGCATCGATGCTATTTTCCAACAATTCCTTTACCACAGAGGCGGGGCGTTGCACCACTTCTCCTGCAGCAATTTGATTGGCTACGTGATCTGATAAAACAGCAATTATTGAACTCATCCTATATAATAAACGGCTACGGCCGCAAGTACTGCGAGGGCGACAAAGCTGATTAGGATGCGCTTTACAAATCCTTCACTTGCACCGGCGCTTCGTTTTCGACGAAGGTCCCAATTCTCTCGTAATCGATCGCGGTATTTATCTTTGTTTTGAAAGGGGATTTCGTCGATGCTTTCATTTCGTTTCAAGATCCGGAGCCGCTCCTGGCGCTCATCGTGAAATCTTGGCTGGTGTTGAAAACCGCGCGGTTGGCGTCGTTCGAAGAGTCCCATATCTTTCTATATTCTCATCTCAAAGGTAAGAACCCCTTGGCACTTTATCGACCTATGCACACACGCTTTCTAAAAGCCGTTTTTACAGCCTCTTTACTTACTCTTCTGCCGGGTAAAGGCCTTTATGCTCAATCGTTTAATGTAGACTCTGCCTTGAGTGCGATGTCTTTAGATGAAAAAATTGGTCAATTATTCATGGTCGCTGCCTACAGCAATAAAGGCGTAGAGCATGAAGCGGAATTAGAAAAACTCGTACGCGATTATCATATCGGAGGTGTTATTACAATGCAAGGCGGACCTGAACGCCAAAAGAAACTGCTGCATCGTCTTCAAAGTGCGGCGACCTTCCCCTTGCTCGTAGGGCAAGATGCGGAATGGGGACAAGCCATGCGCTTGGACAGTACCTACAAGTTCCCAACCTCCCTTACCGTTGGGGCAGCAGGCGGGGCTACGGATGCCTATGATTTAGGACATGTTTTGGCGGATGAATGTACTGCCGTAGGCGTACACATGAGTTTCTCGCCAGTACTAGACGTCAATACGAATCCAAACAACCCTATTATTGGTGCGCGATCCTTTGGTTCCGATCCAGATCTCGTGAATACACTGGGCGTAGCTGTCGTTAAAGGGATTCAAGAGAATGGTGTGCTGGCCTGTGGGAAGCATTTTCCAGGCCACGGCGATACACATCAGGACAGCCATAAAACCTTGCCGAAAGTCGACCGCACCCTCAGTGAACTTATGGAGGTAGAATGGGTGCCATTTAAGGGGGCCATTGACGCGGGTGTTGGGGCTATTATGATCGCCCATTTGAATATCCCTTCCCTGGAGCCCTCTGGAAAACCCACGAGTCTTTCACGCAAGGTCATTCAAGAGATTTTGAGAGATCAATGGGGATATGAAGGCCTCATTATTACCGACGCATTGAATATGAAGGGCGCTGCAGCCTTTGCACCCCCAGGAGAGTTAGAGTTGGCGGCGTTTGCCGCGGGCAATGATATTTTACTCTTTCCCATGGACGTGCCAAAGGCTACCAAAGCTTTCCAAGATGCCTTGGCCACAGATAAGATCTCCTTCCAATCCTTAGATGAGCGCGTGAGAAGAATCTTGGTGGCAAAATCAAATTGTAGGGCGTATTCGGATTGGCTCGATGCTCAAAAGTCGGCTAATCCCACGCTGCTAACCTCAGACCACGGTTCGTTTGAAAGAGAAGATTTGAACCAAAGAGTGTCGTTCAACCTCATTCGAAATGCGGCGACATTATTGGAGCGCGGTACGGCTACTTTCCCGATAAAAAATATAGAGCAAAACTTCCTGCATATCGCTTTGGGTGATTTCGAATCGGCCACAACTGTGAAAGAATATTTGGATAGGTATGTAGGTATGTCTCACCATCACGGTGTAGATATGGATGACCGTGAAATGGCATCCCAAGATGCCTTTGTGGTGACCTTCCATCAAAATGCGAAGAATCCATGGCGCCGCTATAAACTCGAAACCTATGAGAAAGAGCTGCTCGCGCGATTGGCGGCCACCGGTAAGCCCACTTACGTTGTGCATTTTGCCAATCCATATGGGGTGTTGACCTACCCCAATCTGGGACAAAATGTTAGAGTGTTGATCATGTATGAGAACGATGAATATGCCCAGTTATTGGCGCCTCAGTTCTTGTTTGGTGCCCGCGAGACCAAGGGTTCCTTACCCGTGGATTTGAACCAGTGGGGAAGCGTCGGAAATGGCGAGAAAACAGAAGAGTTACTTCGATTAAAGTACGGTATCCCTTTTGAGGTAGGCCTTGATGCGGGGCCTTTAAACCGTATCGATTCTACAGTAGAGCACGCCATTGCGGCAGGTGCTACGCCAGGTGCACAGGTATTGGTGGCACGACATGGCGCGGTCGTGTATACCAAATCCTTTGGGTCACATACCTATGCTAAGTCAACGCCGGTGGAGTGGACAGACCTATATGATATTGCCTCGGTGACTAAGATTACTGCTACGCTGCCAGGGATCATGAAATGGTACGAGAAGCAACCCTTATTATTGAAGACGACCTTAGGTAACCATACGAGCCGATTAGACGGTTCGGGCAAGGAGCACTTAGTGTTTGAAGATGTGCTGGCTCATCAAAGCGGATTAGATGCTTGGATACCGTATTACGTGCACACGATAAAATCTGATAGTACGAGGGGTTATTGGTACAGTTCGACGCCGCAATTGGGCTATACTCAAATTCATGAAGGCATGTATGTTCGTCAAGAAATGAGGGATACGATGTTTCATATGCTTGCGAAGAGTGAGATGAAGGCACCGGAATACCGCTATTCAGATTTGGGCTATTACCTGTTTCAGGAAATGTTGGAGGAGCGTTTTAACGAGCCTCTGGATCAATGGGTGACCAATACTTTTTATGGTCCCATTGGCGCTCAGCGACTCACCTATAATCCCTTAGAAAGAGGTTTTTCCCTTGATGAGATAGTGCCTACGGAAGAAGATGGATACTGGCGCAAGACTACTGTGCACGGTCGCGCGCATGATATGGGCGCTGCTATGATAGGCGGAGTCGCTGGTCATGCCGGCTTGTTTGCTAATACGAATGATTTGGCTAAAATGATGCAGATGTATCTCAATGGAGGCTATTACGGTGGGGTTCGTTATTTCCAGGAATCGACCATTGAGAAATTCAGTAGTTGTGCCTTCTGCGAAATAGATAACCGACGAGGATTGGGCTTTGATAAAAAACAATTAGGCGATGGTCCGGGTCCAAGTTGTACCTGTGCCTCGGATCTAAGTTTTGGTCATACAGGCTTTACCGGAACCATGGTCTGGATGGATCCCAAAGAAGGGTTGTTATACATATTCCTGAGTAATCGCACTTACCCGGATGCAGAGAATTGGAAACTCAGTACCTTAGACGTCCGAACAAATATTCAGGGGTATATTTACGACGCCTTGAATTAATCCCTAGCAAGAATGAAGATCGGTGTAGTTTGTTACCCCACCTATGGTGGATCCGGAGTGGTTGCCACGGAATTGGGCATTCAAATGGCTAAAAAAGGCCACGAAGTCCATTTCATTACTTATAGCCAGCCGGTACGTTTAGATATTCTTGAGGAGAACATCTACTACCATGAGGTAAATGTTCACGATTACCCGCTGTTTGAGTACCAGCCCTATGAGCTCGCGTTGAGTTCTAAAATGGTGGACACGGTCATCAATGAGGGATTGGATATACTTCATGTACATTACGCTATCCCGCATGCCTATGCCGCCTACATGGCGAAGAAGATCCTCTTAGAGGAGCACGGCAAGTATGTTCCGGTAGTAACTACGCTGCACGGTACCGATATCACATTGGTAGGTAAGAATCCGTCGTACAAACCGGCAGTAACCTTTTCCATTAACAAAAGTGATGTAGTTACCTCGGTGAGTGAGAGTTTACGTCAGGATACGTTAGATTCCTTCGATATTAAAAAAGAGATTGAAGTCATCCCAAACTTTATTGATCTAGAGCTCTATCGTGGAGATGAGAATTGCCGCCGTGCGCAAATCGCGCCGAATGGGGAGAAAATCATTACGCACATTTCGAACATGAGAAAGGTGAAGCGAATACCGGATATCATCAATGTTTTCGCCGGTATTCGTGCTCAAGAACATGCGGTGCTACTGATGATTGGCGATGGACCTGAACGCGAAAAGGCGGAACAGCAGGTACGTGAATTAGGACTGACAGATTGTGTGAAATTCTTTGGAAAGACCAATGAAGTTCGTCGATTGCTTTGCATGAGCGATTTATTCCTTCTGACTTCTGAATCCGAGAGCTTTGGTTTGGTGGCTTTGGAGGCCATGGCTGCAAGGGTGCCGGTATTGTCTACGAACGCTGGCGGGATTCCAGAGGTGAACGTCCATGGTCAGACGGGGTATTTATCTCCCGTGGGAGATGTGGCTTCAATGGTGGCGCATGGTCTATCACTCTTACAGGATCCTCAGCGATTGATGGAATTTAAAATGAACGCTTTAGAACGTGCCAAGGCCTTCGGGATTGAATCCATAGTTCCGAAATACGAGGCGGCCTATGCGCGCGCACTTGCGGAACGATACACAGTCTCATAAGAGACACCTATCCTTTGTTTAGGGTTGGTGTTCAATCGAGACAAATTAAGTATTAATGCTTATTTATCCTCCTATTCTTTTGGTGCCGTATCCTAGTGATTTGAGTTTGTCCATGGCTTTGTCGCGTACATTGCCTTGAAGCAGGATTTCACCATTTTTTGCAGATCCTCCGACCCCGCAATGTTGCCTGAGTTCCTTGCCCAATTCTTTGAGTTGCTCTTCCGGTCCTTCGAATCCCTTGATGATCACTACCTGCTTCCCGCCGCGGCCTTTTTTCTCAAAATGACAAAGCAGTAATTGCTCGGAAGGATCTAAAAACTCTTCGGTATCATCCACGGGTGGTTCAAAATCCGGATTTGTGCTGAACACAAAGCCTCCTAAGTCCTCTAAATTGATTTTCTTTGGTTTATCCTTTTTACCCATCTATGAATGATTTAATCACAAGCACTTCGAATCCAAAAGTAAAGGAGATTGTTCAATTATTGACAAAGGCTCGCGCTCGCAAACAGAGTGGGCTGTGTGTAGTGGAAGGTGCGCGTGAAATTCAGCGTGCTTTAGCTGCCGGTTGGACCGGCGTGGAGCTTTGGTCAAAGGAAGATGCCGCACAGGCATATTGGATGCAATCCTTTGAGCGGCAGTATATGGCGGGTGCCAAAGTATTTGAGAAAATTGCTTACCGCAGTAGTACTGAGGCCCATGTTGCGCTTTTTAAGCAGCGCCATTGGAAATTAGATGAACTAGGTGCATTATTAAGCGAGGCTCGTGGTGTGTTGGTGGTAGAAGGGGTTGAAAAGCCTGGTAATGCCGGAGCCATTCTTAGAACAGCACAAGCAGCTGGGGTGGCTGCGGTGTTTTTTGCAGATGCGGCCTTAGATCTTTACGGGCCAAATGTCATGAGGAATGCTACGGGTGCCATTTTTGAAGTTCCTACTGTATTGGGTACCAGTGCACAGGTTCAGTCGCTTTTGGAAGAGCACGGTTTTCAGATATACATTACCCACATGCACTCGGACTCGGTATCCATGTTTGAACTGGATTGGCCGGGGAAATCAGCCATTGTTCTCGGCGAGGAAAGTGGTGGGTTGAGTTCACATTGGCTGCACCAAGGTTATACGAATACTATTATTCCTATGGAGGGAGAGGCCGTTGATAGTCTGAACGTAAGTGTGGCGGCAGCGGTCTTGATGTACCACTGGAAGTCGAAGTTGGTATAAAGAAGTACGGCCCGCAAAGCGAGCCGTACACCAAACCAATAAACCTAAGCTACCCGTAAAGGTAGGGGACAAAGATAAAACAGGATTTTGATACAAATGCCTCGATTGAGACTTAGAAAGTTTCTGAAATACATAATAAGTATTAAATACCACTATTCTTGAAATCAATTTGTCTCAATTGAGACTTTATTCTGTTTGATCAGTGCAGCGCCTGTTGGGCTCTCTGTTATATGAATAATTTCTTCGGGTGTACCTGCGTAGAGTAGGTGTCCGCCAAGCTCTCCACCCTCCGGGCCAATCTCGATTAGATAATCTGCTCTGGCAATAACATCTAGGTCGTGTTCAATGACTAGGACAGTATGTCCCATCTCAACTAGTGCATCGAAGGCCTTCAAAAGTTTGTTAACGTCGTCAAAATGTAGACCTGTGGTCGGTTCATCGAATAGGAAGAGTGTATGTCCTGCTTTTTCACCTTTGGATAGGAAGAACGCCAGTTTGACGCGTTGCGCTTCCCCGCCGCTTAATGTCGAGCTGCTTTGTCCGACCTGCGCATAGCCTAATCCTACATCCTGAAGGGGCTGCAGCTTTTTGACAATCTTGTGTTGTTTATGTATTTTGAAGAAGTCAATGGCTTCGTCAATAGTACTTTCAAGGATATCGGCAATATTCTTGTCCTTATACGTAATCTCAAGGATTTCAGCTTTGAATCGCTTGCCGGCACACGTCTCACAAGGCAAGTGGACATCGGCCATAAATTGCATCTCAATGGTTACCTCGCCTTCGCCTTGACAAGCGTCACAACGACCGCCATCGGTATTGAAGCTGAAGTGCTTTGCTTTATAACCTCTAATTTTTGCCAGTTCAGTGGAGGCATAAAGGTTTCTAATATCGTCGTAAGACTTTAAATAGGTTACTGGGTTTGATCGGCTTGATTTTCCAATGGGATTTTGATCGACCAATTCTACTTGGTCAATACTTCCCAAATCCCCGCGAAGCTCCTTGTGAATTCCTGGGCGCTCGCTCACCTCATGGAAGTGTTTCTTTAATGCTGGGTACAGAATTTTCTTTATCAGGGTGCTTTTGCCCGATCCGCTTACTCCCGCAACTACACTGAATACTCCTAAGGGAAACTGAACGTCAAATCCCTTGAGATTATGGTGTCGAGCACCTTTGATCTCAATCCATTTTTTTGCTGTTCTCAGTGCTACAGGACTCGTAATGCTTTTGCTGCCGTTCAGGTATTGTGCGGTTAGGGAATTAGGATTGGCCAGTACCTCCATTGAAGTACCTTCTGCCACTATTGTCCCACCCAAATTACCCGCAGCTGGACCGATATCAATCAAGTAATCGGCCGCATGCATGAAGGCTTCCTCATGTTCGACCACCACCACAGTATTGCCCTTGTCTCGTAAGGCATTGATGACCTTGATGAGTTGCTCCGCATCCTTCGCGTGCAGCCCTATGCTTGGCTCGTCCATGATGTAGAGTGAGCCAACAAGTGAAGAGCCGAGGGAGGTGGCTAATTGTATGCGCTGGCTCTCGCCGCCGCTCAATGTGCTGCTCACTCGATTCAAGTTGAG
>Ga0233451_10003679_pt1 | contig 13198 bp, 5 predicted proteins | sample 011ome_29_FD_183052 | JGI IMG/M metagenome (GOLD analysis project Ga0233451, IMG submission 183052) | Coastal salt marsh microbial communities from the Groves Creek Marsh, Skidaway Island, Georgia - 011504CT (spades assembly) | ecosystem: Environmental > Aquatic > Marine > Intertidal zone > Salt...
AAGATTAGTGATGAACTTAATGCTATAAACGAGTAAGATTAGTGATGAACTTGACGCTTTAAACGAGAGCGGGTTGTTACGATACAAAAATAATGATACAGATCTAAAAACTTAAATACAGATGCTAGCCGAGCGTCCCTCTCGCGAACGCGCGACCCGAGAGACGAAACAAGATGAAAACATTATTCAAACTTCCGCCGCGTTTGCGAGCGCCTGCCTGAACGACTCCCACTTCTTCCCGCCCGCCTCCTTCCCTCTCTCGTCGTCGTCGTCGTCGTCGTCCTTCTCCTCCTCTTCCTCAAAGAACGGATTCATCCTCGCTCTCGTCAACGCGCTCTCCATCGCTTGAAACTTTTTCCTGACCACAAACTCCTCCTCTTCTTCCTCCTCATCATCCTCCTCTGTCTCTCTCGTCATCGCGAGCATCAGAACAAACCTCGAGGCGGTCAGCCACGCGTAAACGACTTCTCCATCGGAAGAGGAACAGACGACGCCTACGTAGTTTCCCGTGGTGGTCGTCGACTGATGATGCTGACGCGTCGTCTTGCTCCTCTCGAGTAAAGCGTACTGGACGCCATCCGCGGCGCGAAGGAAAAGCTTTTCCAATTTGGAGGAGGAGGAGGCGTTCGTCGTCGTCGTCGTCGTCGTCGTCGTTCTTTTCCCGTCGTCGTTTGAAGAAGCGGCGTCGTCCACTTTGAAATCCGCGACGACGACGACGACGAGTGGTGCGAGACGAAGCACGTCTCGAGAAACGAGTTCGAGGTCGAGCGCGGCGGCGCCGAGCAGCTGCTTCATCTTTGATCGTCTCCTCCTCCTCGTCGTCGTCGTCGTCGTCGTCGTCTGCTCGGAACCGCGCTCGAGCGTTTTGGCGGGTTGTCGTTCGCGGTGGTGTTTTCGTGCGTTCTCGCGAATGTGCAATGCAGTTCTTCAATACAAAAATAAATAAAGTAGTACTAGTAGTTTCATTTAAAAACAACGAATTTGCGCGACGACGACGACGACGACGAAAACGCATCTTTTACGCGGCTCTCTCGAGCAAGCAAACGATCAAAATGAAATCCGGGTAATCGATTTCGTTGACTTTAGCGCTCGGGTTTCCTTCCGGAGGCGGTTTCCAGTAACTCACGACTTTGTGCAAGTATCCCGGAACGTATCCGACGCCGAGCTGTTCCATCAACTTTTCGACTTGGTGGATTTTGATCGTCTTGGCTTTCGCCCAGTTGATACGCTTCCAGACTCTGCGAATGGATTCGAGTTTCGACGCGGGTAATTCGTAGTGTTCTGAGATGATTTCCTTTCTCTTTTCTCGTTCGAATTCGATTTTGGATTCCGCCGTTGCCGCGTGCATTCCGTTGACTATTACCCCGATGAAGACGGAAATAATTACCATCCCGCACATCACCACAAAGGAGTAGAAATAGAGTGAACCAACGAATGGTTGCGCCTTTGGACGATCACACTCGTATACGCGGTCGGCGTGAATGCCCGAGTTGGATTGCAAACCAACGTACGCCGCGCCACCGTCGTTTACGCCCCACCTGTTCTTGTCGCAACCTTCTAGGTTGATTTGAACAATATTTGCCCAGGATTCGAGTTGCGACACGCGAAAGAGGTGGTAAAACGCAACCGGTAACGTTCGCATGAAGAACGGATCGTTGTCCGAGAAAAGCATCACCCCGGCAATAGCCCACGTGTAGAAGATGAAGCACATAAGGGTACCGACGTATTTCAAAGATTTCACGCCGAGAACTAATGACTTGGCGATTAAGTTCAACTGCGGGATAACTTTGAAGAATCGAAACAGTCTCGCCAAACGAAGCAAACGAACGATTCGAGAAAATCCGGCTATACTGCCACCGCCGAGGCCAGAGTCTTCAAAAACCATGCCAAAAAATCCAACTAAAGTGGTCGCGGCGTCGAACATATTCCACTTTGCGTCTTCGCCGGTGTAATACGTCCTCTCTTTGTCCCATAAACCGATAATTTTTATCAGAAATTCAATCATGAAGGTGAAGATGAAAATACGTTCGAGGATTTCCGTCCATTCCGGAGGCGAGGCATCTGGGTTTGAATAATCCAAAAACTGCGTCGAATATCCCGATAAAATGGCCGAGAATACAATCACGCCCATGACGAAGTACTCGAAAAAGTCGTTTTGGGTAATCTTTTGAAGTTTTACCTGCAAATCCTGAAACCACGTGTTCTCAGTCGCCGCTTCTCTCTCGTGCATGGATTGAGTCTGAGCACTTCCACTCAACAAATTCATCATGTCCATGACTTCTGTGTACGCAGCTTCCGGCAACGTTTCGTTCATCTTCTCTCGAGACTCCCAAATTGCGCCTTTGGTTTTTCGCAACGCGTTTACGATTCGCTTACGTTTCAACGTCTCCTTAGCCTCGTACGCTTGGTCCATTCGTTCGGTGATGATACCGATGAAGAGCGACATCATGATGTTACCGACGAGAAACGCCATGGAAATAACGTAGATGGCCGAAAGAACGCCGTTACCTTTGGCGTACGTTTTCGTACCGTCGGCGTTTAATCGATACGGACAATCCACGTCGTTCGGCGAGGGGTACCCGTAGTGCTCGCAGCCGTACCACGTGGCGTAGAGAAACTCATCCCAGGAAGACCCGGTGGCGATGCCCATCCCAGAATTCAGCGCGTACGGCAAGCTTCGAAAATTCTTCGGATCGAGGCCGTAGAACAAACTCGTCCCTAGCACGGCGTAGATGTACATGACAATCATCAACATCACCAAAACCCATCCCATGGAGGCGATACCAGAGCCAATACCGTCCAAAATGATCTTAAACTCAGGATTGCGTCGAAAATATCTCACGCATCGATTCAATCGAAACAAACGTATGACTCGTATGTGATCGTACGTTAAATCCCCGAGGGTAGTATTCGCCCACGTCGAGATGTAATTTAACGACATGAAGAACAAAATCGTGAAATCCACGGCGTTTTCCCAATTCACGAAATAGTCGAGAGGTTTCCACTTCACGAGCGTTTCCTTCCCAGTTTTCTCGCTCACCGCCGTTGGCCCGGCACCCATAATCTTCACCCCGGCTTCAAAAAAGAAAATCAAGGAAACGATGTAGTGCAAAGCTTGAATGACTTCCCAGCTCGTCCCGCCTTTCTTCTCGATCGAGGAATTCCCCTCCCAGTTATCCGCTGTTTCCAACAAAGCGTACAACACGACCGCTATCGTCACCATTTGTTGAAACGACGAATACAACGTGATCCGAAACATCCTGTTGTGCAAACGCAACGAAGAAGAATTCGCTCGTAAATACGCCTCCTCATCCGTCAAACTCTTCCCCGCCGATTCCTCGTCCTCCTCGTCCTCCTCCTCCTTCTCCACCGCGCTCACCATTCTCCTCATCTTCTCCTCCATCTTCTCCTTTTCCTTTCTCTTATCGTCGCGAGACTTCTCCAACTCTTTATACATGGCCTTAAACTCTTTCTCCACGTTTTCAAACTTCGGGTACGAAGCTTTCGCCGAGGAAGGAAATTCAACTCTCCTCAACCCGTCTCCCAAGTCCCTCGGATCGACCGAGTTTTCCTCCCCGTTCTCCTCCTCCTTCTCGACCGTCCCGTTTTCTCCTCCTCCTCCCCCCGAGTGCGTCGATTTCTTCGTCAAGTTCGATTTGAACGACGAGTACAGCTTGTCCATCTTGTTCTTGCTCCCTTTCCTCTTCCCAACCTTGGAATTGGAATTTCTTTCCCCCTCTGCCCCGCTCGTCGGCGAAGAATTGTGTTGATGATCAAACGCGTCGTCGTCGTCCATCGTCGTCGTCGCCGCCGCCGCCGCCGCCGCGCCTTTTCTCGTCAGCTTCGACATATTTGTAACAAAACACACAACGAGTGACGCGCATTCGAATGTGACATTAGCCCTAAGATTTTTTTTTTCGGAAATTTTTCCCACGTGCTGACGTGGCATACTCGTATTTCAGAAATTCAAAGCCGTACAGAAGGCGTGACCGAGGGCAGACTGTTGTTTTGTACGTAGGAGCGGGAGGAGTCCCAATCCTTGAGCACGACGGGCGAACACGATTTAGGGGCGAAAAAAAAGACCCTCTCGAGGCTTTGTGCGGAGAGGCGGCGCGCGCGGTCGAGTGTTTTTAATAATTCCGCGGTACGCGTATAGTATATACATATAAAGATAACAAAGGATAAAAATCGGTTCGCGACGCGAGAGCGGCGACGCCAGATCCTATACTCGCGTTCTCGACCCAAAACGTAGAGTCGTTGCGAGGAAAAGAAGGTGACAGTGGTGCCCGCATTAATCAGAGCGTCTTTCTGATGAGTTTTGCTTGCTTGAAATATTTGTCTGTTGATGAGCTAAAGACGGGAGAAAAGGGACGTGAACTAATTGGCGATCCGTATCTACTTAAGCACACACGAATTCGCTGGACCGGTGACGGCGTCGGTGCACGTAAATTTCGCTTGAAACGCAGTTGCGGAAGTAAACATGTCAGCTTGCGCCGTCGTCGCTGCGGATCCAGTCCACGAAGAAATGTCGTGGTTGAACGCAGAAGCTTGATAAAACATCCATTGCATATCAGTCACTTTCGCTGTGTTCCAACTCCCAATGTCTTGGTTGAACGCAGAAGCGGCAGCAAACATAGAATTCATAGTCGTCACTTTTGCTGTGTCCCAGCTCCCAATAGCTTGATTAAACGAATCAGCGCCAGCAAACATGGACCAAGTATTCTTGACATTAGAGATGTCCCAGCTGCCGATCGGCTGGTTGAAGGATCTGGCTGACCAGAACATTGCGTACATGTTCGTCGCCTGCGATACGTCCCATTGCGAAATGTCGGCATTAAAGTTGGGCTGATTACCAAAGCCAGTTTCAGGGTAACCATGCATGTCCGTCACCAAACTCGTGTCCCAATTCGGCATCGTCCCGTACCAAACGTCTTGCGATTGGGCCCAGACTGTACACTCTCCAGTCACCTCAATCGCGTCAGATTCATCCAAACAATCCCCGACGAAAGTATGCCAGCTCGCGTCTGGAATTGGCGAGGGACCTACGCACGAATTCGCTGGACCGGTGTCGGCGTTGGTGCACTTAAATTTCGCTTGAAACGCAGTCGCGCCGGAAAACATAGAACTTTGCGCCGACGTCGCTGCGGATCCGGTCCACGAGGAAATGTCGTGGTTGAACGCAGAAGCGGAATAAAACATAGATTGCATATTAGTCACTTTCGCTGTGTTCCAACTCCCAATGTCTTGGTTGAACAAAGAAGCTCCAGAAAACATATCATTCATATAAGTCACTTGCGCTGTGTTCCAACTCCCAATGTCATGGTTGAACGCAGAAGCTCCAGAAAACATATAATTCATATAAGTCACTTGCGCTGTATTCCAACTCCCGATGTCTTGGTTGAACGCAGAAGCGGAAGAAAACATGGAATTCATATAAGTCACTTGCGCTGTGTTCCAACTCCCAATGTCATGGTTGAACGCAGAAGCTCCAGAAAACATATAATTCATATCAGTCACTTGCGCTGTGTTCCAACTCCCGATGTCGTGGTTGAATGCAGAAGCTCCAGAAAACATACCTCTCATATTTTTCACTTGCGCTGTGTTCCAACCCCCAATGTCTTGGTTGAACGGAACGCCCTGAAACATACCATACATATTTGTCACTCGCCCGGTGTCCCACTTCGAAATGTCGCCGTTGAATGTACTTGTACCGCGAAAGCCTGCGGGATAACCTCCATCATATCCACTCATATCTTCCACCAAACTCGTATCCCAATTCGGCATCGTGCCGTAATTATTACTAGATGCCCAAGCAGTGCACTCGCCAGTTACCGGAGCTTCGGCCAAACACTCCGCGACGAAATCATGCCAGCTCTCTTCTGGGATTGGTGCAAGCGGAAGTAGTGGTGGTGGACTCGGTGGGCTCGGCGGCGGTGGGCTCGGTGGGCTCGGCGGCGGGCTCGGCGGACTCGGCGGCGGCGGACTCGGCGGCTGGAAAAAAATATCCACCTTTGCTTCTAGCGCGACAAACGCCGCTCGCAAATCCGCGTTTTCCGCTCTCAGGTCCGCGTTCGACTCCGCCACATCTTTGGTCAAACTCTCCATTTTCGCAAATATCGTCGCCAATCGTTCGCCAACTTCGACTTTGTCTTCGTCTTTCCCCAAGAACAACTTCTCTCGACACTGAACTTGCTCCCAAAACTGCCACTCCGATCTCGTCTTCACGCGGTGCGTGTTGATTTGTAACTCTCTCCCTCCTTTTCCTCCGCTTCGAACGTTGAACGCGCCGTCCGCGTATTCGACGCGATTCGAACCTCTCTGTATGCCTCCCAAGCCGGCGATTTCGCCCTCTGTTCCACCCACGAAGAAGGAAAAGAAAACGAAGAAAACCAACAACGAAATCTTCTTGCTCGTCGATGAAGAAGAAAAAGAAGAAGAAGAAGAAGAAGAAGAAGGTTTCATCGTCGCCGTCTTCCTTTGCTTACGTGTGTGTGTTGTGCGTGTGTGTGTGTGTCTGCGCGCGTGTGTGTTGTGCGTGCTTTTGTTTTGCGGAATGGTTCAAAATTGATTCTTGGGATTTTTTTTTCTCACAAAAGACAAAATCTTAACCTAGATCTAAAACTCGATTCTATGTGTGATTTTAGGGTAACATTTTGTTAAGGCAGACCAGTTAGGGCCTTTGCCAGACTTTTTATAGCGTTTTATTTCTATCAAAGAACGAATCAACTCTCTTCTAAAACTTGTTTAGCTTAATCAGCACCGTGACTGTAGGTTGTCACACATTCTAACACCCTACCCTACCCTAAACAACATCAGTTTCCTTCCTCCGCGGACTAAGAAGGCGAGCACGGTTTGCACTTCTTCCTCTCTCGTTTGCACAGCGAGGCTACAACGCGCGGAACTCTAAAATTTTCATCGAGTTGTGTTGCTACTGCTGCTGATGCTACTGTTCCGACTGCTTAGGCCGCCGAAATTCTCGTGCGATGCGTCGAAATCGCTCTTCAAGGGCACGCCTTTCCTCCTGAACTCGCGAATGGTGGCCGTTTCGATTGCTCTGGCGGTTGATTTACCTTGCGCGACGGTGACGAACGCGCAGTCGATGTCGGAGCCATATTTGTGGCGGTGTGAATTCAAACGGTTGGCGATACTTTCGGTTTCGCCGACGTAGGTCCAACCGTTGGCGTCGCGGATGACATAGACGACGGAACAGCCGTGCGCTACTTTGGCTGGTGGGTGTTCATTTCGTAACACTACGAACACGCCGGCAGCATCTTCTTCGTCTTTTTCTCCTTCTTCGGCGAGAATGAAACTCCGAGCGGTTAAAAGTCCGGAGGCTAGGTCGGAAATACCGCTGTTTCTGTTTTTCTCAACTTTTGAGGAGGATACAACAGGAGGGGAGGATGACATGTCTCCTTTCCTAACACTAATACTATTTTTTGCAGTGGTAATATTCTGCCGTAAAAACGTCTGCGCACGTCTCAAAACGTCGTCCTCGAGCCCACAGTCTGCGGCGGTTTGTATGGCCAGTGACTCTCTGCACTCCCCATCTTCTATTTTCCAAGTTGGGCTCATCTTACCTTCTGGCGTTGTTGTTGTTCCCATGCGCATGTTCTTTGCGAATGGCGACAAGCGGGTATCGCAGTCCAAGACACCGTGAAGGTGTGTAGCAAAAACACCTCGACAGCCTAAATAATCTAGCTTCTCTATAACCGCCGCTGCGATAGCAGTGCCGTGCGCCGCTTCTGTTCCTCTTCCGAGCTCATCTACGCAAACAAAAGAAGAAGAGGAAGACTCTTCCATAACGCACTTGATCTCCATCATCTCCACGGCGAATCCGCTCAGGCCTTCGCTCGGTGAATCCGACGACGCCATTCTCAAAGTGATTGAATCGAATCTTGGAACGATACACTCTCCTCGCGCCGGTACCATTAACCCACACTGCGATAGCAACGCCACGGAAGTCAAACTACGAAGAATTGTACTTTTTCCCGCCATATTTGGACCCGTTAATGTTATCATTCCATCTATGTCTACCGTGTTTGAGATAACGTTCAGATCGGCGGTGCTGTCCATCCAGAAAGGCTCCAAGTCTTCCACTCGAAACGGAGTTTTGCAATCTTCTGGATCGAGAAGGCGTGGAATCGTCCATCCTTTAGATTGCGTTTTGGACACGTGCGCGTTTATTGCGAGAGAAATTGTTGACAAAGTTGAGCAAGCAATTAATGCACCAACGAATGGTTGAAGCGAAGTAGATAGCATTCGAAGTTGTCCAGCAACAGCCGCTTGCGCTTCCCGACAGCTTTGTCGGTATCTCTCTAGCTTATCTTCTACGTTTTGAGTCGTCCATCGATCGCTCAACTCGCGTCCAAAGCGGTCGCGAGGATGAATCAGAGATGTAGTAGGAGAAGATGAAGGAGATTCAAAATCTGAAACGGCAGTTTTAGAAACACCGCGCAACCACAACGAATTATTCCGCTGGCAATGTTCAATTTCGCAGCGCTTTGCGCGCGCTTTGCGCGTCACGTCCGATTTTTCGAGGACAGGGAGTAAATCATCGACAATCGCATCGTGTAACGACGTTGCCGCTGCATCCACTTTATCGATAGCCTCGGCAACTGTGTCTCTTCGGACTCTGCCTCTCCAGCGTTCATTCTCAAAAGCAAATCGTCGCGGGAAAAAGCGTAAAAATGACGAAGAAGGAGGGTCGCAACGGACAATGCGGTCGTCTACTTCATCGTCATCTTCGCCCAAAGTGGAATCATTCTCGTCATCATCATCTGTCGCATCGTCATCACCATCATCATTACTGACATCATCGCGCAGTGTTATCGTACCACTCAACGTTGCGCTTTTCGATGAATATCCTAAGTGATACTCATCAAATACATCCGACGAAATGATACTTTCAATAATTTGCTTTACGTTTCTGCATGTTTCTGCTAATTTCTTTTCATCTTCATACGCTCGCGTTCCAAGTTTACGGCTGGTCGCTTTCTCCAACAAACTCCGAGCCGCGATTCGTAAATCCGCATCGTCGTGCTCGAGAAATCGCTCGCATGCATCTGCCATGGCAAACAAGTCTGCGAAGAAAACATGACTAGCTTCCCGCGAATTCAGAAGCGTTGCAATTTTTGTAACGGGCAACGTTTCCAAGTTCGGCATGGATGCGTTCGTGTTTTTGAATTTTTCGCATGCCAACTGAATTGACCTGGCAACGTCGTGCGGCGGAGGCGATAATAACAGCTCTTGCAAATACGAGCGACAGCTCGCCGGAACATCCTTATCATTCACGATTGCGGCTAACAAAGGAGGAACGCCTCGACTAGGGAGCACGCCGAGTTGTTGCGCAGTATTCAGAGACAAAGGTCGCACGGAACCTCTCTCGGCTTCTGCCAAACGCGGGTCGTTCGAGATGTTGACGACTCGAAAGTCTTCGTTTGGTTTTAATCCGTGTTCGCGACGCGTTAAATCTAAAAATCCTTGAACGACGTCTCCGTCGTATCTGAGACGGCGTTGGCCGCGGCGCCGCCGACGGCGGTCATCTTCACTATTTATCATCTTCCCTTCGTCGTTGTAAAAGTCGTTTTCATCTGCGATCTCGGTAACATCGTAGTGGTCTTCTGAAACCACGGATTCTATGGCACCAACCTCCCATCGCAAACGTCGCGATTGACCCGAATTGCCTCTGGAGTTACTCTTACTCGCGTGATTCGCGCCAAACGATCTGTGTTTATACAACTTATTCCCCGCGCACCCAGAAGCGCGTAAGATTGCCGCACACCCCTCAGCCGTTAAACCGTAATCAACTCGGCACACTCGCTCATCGACGAGAACGCGAACGAGAGTGTACCCTAACGACGAAGAAGCCACCGCGCAGAGGGGCAACGCTTGCTCGTCCGCGAAATTAACATCCTCGCCTCGATCTCCCGCACCACAAACGTACATCGGAGAAGCGGGCGTGACAATTGCGCTCACGAATCTATCCTTCGGCGGCGCTTTCAATGTTCCATACTTCACCATCTGCGGAACTTCTTCGCACACCACCACGGAGTGCCCGTGCGACGTCAACCGATCTAAAGTTTCTTGAACTTTATTCTTCGGACACCCCGCACGAGGAACGCCGGTGTTCCCCATGGGATTCAACCCGGCGTGCGCGACTAAACAGACCGCGTTCCACCCGAAACACTCGTAAAAATCGCCAACTCTAATCAATAAAATTTTCTGCGGATGTTTCTCCTGCGTCTGTCTCGCAAAGTCGTACACCGTCAGCGCACCCCCCGCGCCGCCCGTCTTCGTCTTCGTTTTCTTCTTCCCCAAAATGCCGTCGTAGAGTCGGCTCGAACATCCTCGCAACGTCATATCGACGCCTAACGGATCCGTCGCATCTATCCTGCGAAGCATATTCTTTACCGTCGGACGGTTCGCGCTATCTTTGAGCATATTTTTATAGTGCCTGGCTTCCGCTTCTGCGCTGCTGCAATTGTCTTCTTCGCTTTCATCAACGTCCGAAGTTTGCAACTCCTCCTCCGCATCTTCCTCTCCTATTTCTCGCGCAATCGCCGCGCTCGAAAAAGAATACTCGCCCGAAGAAAGAACTCCTTTTTGCCCCCCATCGCCGCGCGCCGCGAACGGTCGTAACTCGCTTCCTCTTCTTCTTCTTCTTCCTCTTCGTCCTCCTCGCGTAAAAAAAACATCTTCTCCTCCTCCCCGTTGCCCCGAAAATCTCTCCTCCCTCTCGCCGCTCTTCTTCTCGGAGAAAAGACGAAGAAATCCTCTTCCTTCCAGAGCGGCAGTTGTTGTTGTTCTTGTTGTTGTTCTTGTTGTTGTTGCTCTCATCATCATCGCGATTTGAGACGACGATACCCTCGCGCGCATTCAGTTATTCGTTGTTGTTGTTGTTGTTGTTGTTGTTGTTGTTTTTTCTAGCTTGGAGAAAGTTTTGAATTTTTATTTGGCGGGAAAAAAAAACGACAGACAGACAGTCTTTTCTCTCTCATTTTTTTTAAGCGAACAAACAACCACATATCACAGAACAAAAATAGGTGTAATGTTAGGGGCAGAAAACAACATGATCACGACCGTCGTCGTCGGCCTTCGAGAAGAACAAGACGAAGAAGAGACGAATGCGACTCATTCTTACGCGGAGCTGGAATACTCCTTACACTTGTGCCCGAAAAAGCACAAATCGGAAGCGCAAGCGATGTTCAATTTTACCGAAGACGATGACGAGAAGGTGGCGAAATTGATCGTCGTCCCGACGTGCCAAAAAACCGCGGTGGATATCATCAAAACCGGGGAAAGAGTGGACGAGGAGAAGGATTTATGCCTGGAACGGTTTTTGAAGTTCGCGGAAATTGCGACGAATGTGTTGAGAGAGAAGAACTTTTGGTGCGACTACATCGACCCGTGTTCTGGGTTATCGATGATACATCGAGACTCGCAGAGGGTGTACGGGGAGGTGGACGCGTTGGTGACGCTGTTGAACTACGAGTGCACAAACGTTGGGTGTTGTAAGATCGTGATGCATCCGAAATGGGGGAGTAGCGTGTACCCGGCGAGTTTGTTTGCGATTGCGCCAGAAGATGAAGTTCGAGACGCGTTGCGGATAGCCGCGGAGAAGATGGGAAAGAAACGTTCATAATATTTTATACACTACTAGGATATGAATGAGATGGTCATTAAACATACGCTATAATTAAACATACACGCACTAGTTACAACTCGCCGGCGAGCGGGACGGTTAAATCAACGTCGTCGTTTGCCAGCGCGAGCATGAGTTTCACGACGGCGCACTCGGGCGACATCATCGGACCACCTTTTACGCCCATTTCTAAAGCGAACGATCCCGCCATGTACAACTCTGGATGCAAAGTGCCTCTCTCGCACTGCGAAGAGAGATACACTGCGAGTCCTTTCTTTCGTTGAACTCGTAACCAAGGAATCCAAAATTCGTCGTTGGGCATATTACCGACGCCAAACGCCTCCAAGACGACACCTCGAACGCCTCTTTCGTACAAATCCCCGTACGCTTTATTCGGGTCGCATCCAGGAATGATTGAGATTCGAATGACGTTTGGGTTTATTTTAAATCTCGGCGCGTATTCTTTATCTTTCACGTTTAGCAGTAACTGCGGATTGAAATCGATGCCGACGCCGAGATGCGCCAAATCCGGGAAACTCGGCGAACTAAACGCGGAATAAATAGTCGCGGATACCTTCCTAACCCGGTTCCCTCTCATCAATTTCCCTCCAAAACAAACCGCAACTTCGTTCACCGAAATGAACGGAGGCACAAAACCGGCCGTCGCGCACGAGACTGAGTCGATGAGGTTTTGTCGAGCGTCTGACCTGGGCATGGCGAGTGGGAGTTGGCTTCCCGTCACGATGATTGGTTTCCCGAAATTCGCCAACATCAACGACAAAGCCGAAGTCGTGTACGCGAGCGTATCTGTTCCGTGAACCAAAACGAAAGCATCGTATTCCTCTCGAGCTTCGTGTAACGCCTTCGCTATGAACACCCAGTCGCTCGGAACAATCTGGCACGAGTCTTTATTGAACAAAACACGAACTCGTAACTTTGCAAACGCCGAGAGCTCCGGCACCGCACTCAAAATATCCGTCAATAAAGACCGCGGACCTAATTTGTTATCGTAATTACCTCCGGTTCCTTTTTTCACGCGTCTCTGATACGCGCCGACCTGTTCTTCTCCCGATATCACCGCTCCCCCTTGCGACGACATCATCGGTGACGGTAGCCCCGAGGTGTTATTACTCGTACCTCCTTTCGGCGACGAAAGTGCGCCGTGTCCAACGATACCTTCCATCACCCCTACCGTTGCCGTTTCCTCTTCAAAACTATCGTTTCTCATCCCCAAAGTTCCACCGGTGTGTAGAATCAGCACTCTCGGTTTCGAAGTCACAATCTGTATCCTATTCGTCTTCGCATCATCTGTTGGAGTCACAGTCGCGGCTTTAACTGCTGCTCCTGCCGGTGCTGGTGCGCCCAACTCTTCGAAAAACACCGGCGTTATGCTCCGATGACTCGCGAGTGCGAATAAATCGAGATGCGAATCCGACGCAATCTGATTCCTCCCCGTCGTCGTCGTTCTTTTCAACTGTTTTTTTCTCTCCTCTTTGTTGTTGTTGTTGTTGTTGTTGTCTTCTTCTTCTCCGTCGTCGTTGTTTACGTCGTCATCAT
>Ga0233451_10003687_pt1 | contig 13180 bp, 14 predicted proteins | sample 011ome_29_FD_183052 | JGI IMG/M metagenome (GOLD analysis project Ga0233451, IMG submission 183052) | Coastal salt marsh microbial communities from the Groves Creek Marsh, Skidaway Island, Georgia - 011504CT (spades assembly) | ecosystem: Environmental > Aquatic > Marine > Intertidal zone >...
TTCCTGGCGACGGAGGCTGCGCCGGCGGGCGTCAACGGCCTCCTCTACGGCGGCGGCCCGGAGCAGTTGGGCAAGCAGGCGGTGGGTGCCTTCGCCGTTCTCTTCTACTCCCTCATCCTCACTTTCATCATCGGCTATCTCATCAAGGTGACGATGGGCTTCCGGGTGACGGAGGACGTGGAGGTCAGTGGTGTCGATCTGGAGGAGCATGCCGAGTCGGCGTATGAACTCGGCGATTCGGGAGGTGGCGGAGTCTTCGCGGGCATCGGTCACCGTGGTCACGGAGGGGAGCAGTAGATGAGACTCGTCACCGCCATCATCAAGCCGTTCAAGCTCGAGGATGTGAAGGTCGCCCTGGAGGACAAGGGCATTCACGGGATGACCGTGAGCGAGGCGAGCGGCTTCGGTCGTCAGCGCGGGCACACCGAGGTCTACCGCGGTGCGGAGTACACGGTCGACCTCGTCCCCAAGGTGCGCGTCGAGGTTGTCGTCGACGACGCCGATGCCGACGGAGTGGTCGCCGCCATCGTCGCGGCCGCCCAGACGGGCAAGATCGGCGACGGCAAGGTCTGGGTGGTGCCCGTTGAGTCGGTGATCCGGGTGCGCACCGGAGAGAGTGGCCCGGACGCGCTCTGATGGGCGATGCCAGGGCGCAGAGCGGATCGGCGGGCGGGGCTACGGCTCTGCCCGCCGACCCGTCGGCGTACCGAGAGTCCCGTCGGGAGCTGCTCGCCCGCCCCGTGGGGTCACGCGGCGCGCGGCGACGAGCCCTGTCTCATCTCACGGACGAGTGGCTCGAGGCGGTGTTCGCGCAGAGCGGGGTCGGCGCGTGGGGAGCGACGCTCGTAGCCGTCGGGGGATACGGCCGCGGCGAACTCACCGTGGGCAGTGACCTCGACCTGCTCCTGCTCCTCCCGGAGCGCATCGACCCATCCGAGGCCTCGGTCGCCGCGGCGATCGAAGCTCTCTGGTACCCCGTGTGGGACTCCGGCATCCACGTCGACCACAGTGTCCGCTCGGTCGCGCAGACACGTCGCGTGGCCGCACGCGACTTCAAGGTCATCCTCGGGCTTCTCGATGCGCGCAGCATCGCGGGAGATCGCCTCCTCGGCGAGCGGCTCGCGGCCACGATCCTCGGCGACTGGCGCGCTCTGGCGCGCACGCGCCTCGGCGAAGTGCGCGACGCCGTGGAGTCCCGGCGGGAGCGGCTGGGGGAGGCGGCCCATCTCCTCGAGCCGGACCTCAAGGAGTCCTACGGGGGCCTCAGGGACGTCGGCATCCTCGAGGGCATCGCGGCCTCCTGGGTCACGGACGTGCCGCGCGAGGGCCTCTCCGAGGCTCGTGAAGGCCTCCTCGACATTCGCGATGCGCTTCACGATTGCGCCGTCGCCGACGGGCGACGGACATCCGACGTCCTGCGGACGCAGGATCAGCATGACGTCGCAGCTCGGCTCGGCCTGCCCGATCGCGAGGCCCTGCTCCGCCTCGTCGGCGAGTCCGCGCGCGCGATCGCCTATGCCTCCGATGCCACGTGGCATCGCGTCGATCGCCTGCTGCGCGAGCGATCCCGCCGCCCGGTGCGTCGCCGATTGCGGCGCCCCGGGCCCGAGCGGGTCCCCTTGGCCGACGGTGTCGTGGTGCACGAGGGCGAGGTGGGCCTCGCCCTCGACGCGCACCCGGAGCGCGACCCGGTGCTCGTGCTGCGCTTGGCAGCGGCGGCGGCACAGGCAGGGTTGCCCGTCTCGCCGGGAGCTGTGGCACGGCTCGCACGCGACAGTGCTCCCATGCCCGTGCCCTGGCCGGCCGAGGCTCGTGATGCCTTCGTCTCGTTCCTGGGGGCGGGGTCAGGGCTCGTGCCGGTGTGGGAGGCCTTGGACCGCCACGGCGTCATCGCTCGCCTTATCCCCGAGTGGGCGACGGTGCGTTCGGCTCCGCAGGGCAATCCGGTGCACGTCTATCGCGTCGACCGCCACCTCGTGCAGACCGCGGCGGAGTCCGCGGTCCATGTCCGAGAGGTCGCGCGGCCGGATCTGCTCCTCGTCGCGGCCCTGCTCCACGACATAGGCAAGGGGCGGCCGGGGGACCACAGCGAGGTGGGAGCCGATCTCACGGCCACGATCGCCGACACGATGGGATTCGAGGCGCACGATCGCGATGACCTGGTCACGCTCGTCCGCCACCACCTGCTCCTCCCGGATACGGCGACGCGGCGCGACCTCGACGACCCCGCCACGGCGGCGCAGGTGGCGCGGGTCGTGGGCACGCCGGGGCTCCTCGATCTCCTCCGCGCCCTCACCTTCGCCGACGCGGCCGCGACCGGCCCCGGGGCTTGGAGCGACTGGAAGGAGTCCCTGGTCGAGGACCTCGTGGCGAGGGCCCGCGCCCACCTTGCGGGGATCGGTCCGGCTCCAGCCCCGAGCATCGCCGAGCGCCACCCGCACCTGCTCGCATCGGAGGGTGTCGATGTGGTCCTCGAGCGCGGAGCGCCAGCCTCACGCGTCATCGTGGCGGCGCCGGATCGTCCCGGTCTCCTGGGTGCCATCGCCGGCACGCTCGCCGCACATCGACTCGAGGTGAAGGCCGCGGATACGCAGACGGTGGGCACCCGCGCGGTGACAGGGTGGACGGTCATCCCCTTCTTCGGCGAGTTCCCCAGTCTCGACCTGGTGCGCTCGGACCTCCTCCGTGCGCTTGCCGGAGATCTCGACCTCACGGCGAGGCTCGCTCACCGACGGAGCGGGGCGAGCACGTCGTCCCCGCGGGTTGACTTCGTGCCCGGTGCGGCGAGCGATGCGGACGTCCTGGAGGTGCGAGCGCACGACGAGCCTGCCCTCTTGCACAGGATCGGCGTGGCCATCGCGAGCGTGGGGGCCACGATCGTGGCGGCACGGGCGGAGACGCTCGGCTCGGAGGTCGTCGATGTCTTCTACCTCCGGGGTGCCGATGGACGTCGTCTCGACCTTGAGGAGCGCGCCCGAGTGGTCGGCGCGGTGCTCGATCGGTTGCAGCAAGGCGATCGTGAGGAGCCTGCCGCCACGGCATAAGGTGGCCTGGTGTTCGCATCGCTGTCCGACCGGTTGTCGGCGACCTTCCGCAATCTGCGTGGCAAGGGCCGGCTCTCCGAGGCGGATATCGACGAGACCGTGCGCGAGATCCGCATCGCCCTGCTCGATGCGGACGTCGCCCTGCCGGTCGTGCGCGAATTCTGCGCCCGCGTCAAGGAGCGGGCACTCTCCTCCGAGGTATCGGGTGCGCTCAATCCGGCCCAGCAGGTCGTCAAGATCGTGCACGAGCAGCTCGTGGCAATCCTCGGCGGCGAGACGCGCCGACTGCGCTTCGCGAAGCAGCCGCCGACGGTCATCCTTCTCGCCGGTCTCCAGGGTGCTGGCAAGACCACGCTCGCGGGCAAGCTCGCTGCGTACCTGAAGTCCCAATCCCACACCCCGCTGCTCGTCGCGGCGGACCTGCAGCGCCCGAACGCGGTGGACCAGCTCCGCATCGTCGGCGAGCGAGCCGGCGTCCCCGTCTTCGCGCCCGAGCCGGGCAACGGGGTCGGGGACCCCGTCCAGGTGGCACGCGACTCGGTCAAGCACGCCGAGGTCCACCTCAACGACATCGTCATCGTCGACACCGCCGGGCGCCTGGCGATCGACGCCGAGCTCATGGACCAGCTGGCGCGCGTGCGCGATGCCGTGGATCCGGACGAGACCCTCCTCGTCGTCGACGCGATGATCGGACAGGACGCCGTGCGCACGGCGGAGGAGTTCGGCGCCGGTGTCGGCTTCGACGGTGTGGTCCTCACCAAGCTCGATGGCGATGCGCGCGGTGGTGCGGCACTCTCGATCGTCTCCGTCACGGGGCGCCCGGTCCTCTTCGCCTCGACCGGTGAGAAGCTCGAGGACTTCGAGGCCTTCCATCCCGATCGCATGGCCTCGCGCATCCTCGACATGGGCGATGTGCTGACGCTCATCGAACAGGCTGAGCGCGCCTTCGATGCGGAGCAGGCCGAACGCATGGCCCAGAAGGTCTCGCAGGGCGAGGACTTCACGCTCGAGGACTTCCTGGAGCAGATGCAGGCCGTCAAGAAGATGGGGTCGCTCGGCAAGATCCTGGGGATGCTCCCCGGCATGGGTGAGATGAAGGCGCAGCTCGACCAGGTCGATGACCGCGAGCTCGATCGCGTCGCCGCCATCATCCAGTCGATGACTCCGCAGGAGCGTCGCGATCCCAAGATCCTCAACGCCTCCCGGAGAGCGCGTATCGCCCGGGGCTCGGGCACTGCGGTGAGCGATGTCAACGGACTCGTCGACCGCTTCGGCGAGGCCCAGAAGATGATGCGCCAGATGCGTGGCGGCAAGGGCATGCCGGGGATGCCGGGGATGCCAGGCATGCCCGGATTCGGGGGAGGCGGGGGCAAGAAGTCCAAGGGCCGCAGCGGCAAGGCGGCGCCCAAGCCCAAGAAGGGGCGCAGCGGCAACCCGGCCAAGCGGGCCATCCAGGAGAGCGAGGAGGCCTCCCGACCCGCGGTCGCAGCGGATCAGCCGGCGGCCGCCGACTTCGAGCTGCCGGACGATCTCAAGAAGCTGCTCGGGGGCTGATTCGCCCCCCGGAGCCGTCCTCTGGCAGACTCCTCCCTGCTGTACGCGGCCGAGGGTCCCTCTCAACCCTGGGTGGCGTACCCGCCCGGTCCGGCGGCGACGCACCCCCACGCGACGCCCCCGGTCCACCATGACCACCCTCGGGTGGCCGAATCGAATGGAGCAGTGCCGGCCGTGGCCGTCAAGATCAAGTTGAAGCGCGTGGGCAAGATCCACGCCCCCCAGTACCGCGTCATCGTCGCCGACTCGCGCACCAAGCGCGATGGTCGTGCCATCGAGGAGATCGGCATCTACCAGCCGATGCAGGATCCGAGCATCATCGAGATCGACTCTGACCGCGCCCAGCACTGGCTCAAGGTCGGCGCGCAGCCCACCGAGGCCGTGCTCGTGCTGCTCAAGATCACCGGTGACTGGCAGAAGTTCAAGGGGCTGCCGGGCCAGGAGGGCACCCTCAAGGTCGCTGCTCCCAAGGAGTCCAAGGTCGTGGCCTACGAGGCCGCGGTCAAGCAGGCTGCCGACGAGCCCAAGACGCCCACGCCCCGCAAGGTCGCCGAGAAGGTCGCTGACGCGGCCGTCGCCGGGGCCGTCGCTGAGGCTGCTGCCGAGGCTGCGGTTGTCGCCGAGGCCGAGGCCGTCGTCGAGATCGCCGAGGCCAATGCCGGTGAGGTGAGCGTCGCCGAGGCGGATGCCGCCATCGAGGCTGCCGCTGAGGCCGACGCGGTGGCCGACGCCGCCGCAGCCGTCGCCGACGAGGCTGTGGCCGAGGCCGTTGCGGCCGCTGACGAGTCCTCCGAGGCCTGACATGCTCGAGGACGCCCTGGGCCATCTCGTCCGCGGCATCGTCGATCATCCTGACGACGTCGCCGTGCGTGCCCGCACCGGCCGGCGCGGCCGGTCCCTCGAGGTGCGCGTGCACCCCGAGGACATGGGTCGCGTCATCGGTCGCTCGGGCCGCACGGCCACGGCGTTGCGTACCGTCGTCTCCGCGATCTCGCGTGACGGCCACGTCCGTATCGACTTCCTCGACGTCGACGAACGCTGACGGCGTCGTGCGCGTCGTGGTCGCGCGCGTCGGCCGCGCACTCGGGGTCAAAGGCGACGTGCTCGTCGATGTCCTGACCGACGAGCCCGAACGCCGGCTCGCCCCCGGAGTCGACGTGCACATCATGGGCAGTGACCGCACGCTCCGCATCGAGTCCGCGCGCCCGCACGGCGGTCGCCTGTGCCTGCACTTCGTCGGCGCGGACGATCGCAGCGACGCGGAAGCGCTCACCGGCCTCATGCTCGAGGCGGAGCGCGCCCCGGGCGAGCGTCCCGAGGATCCCGAGGAGTTCTACGACGACGACCTCATCGGTCTCGAAGTGATGACCGAGGCGGGCGACCGCGTGGGTGCCGTGACCGAGGTCCTGCACCTCCCGGCTCAGGACATCCTGGCCGTGCGTGCTGACGCACAGTCCCCGGAAATCCTCATTCCCTTCGTCTCCGAGATCGTGCCGCTGGTCGATATCGATGCCCGTCGCGTGGTCATCCGGCCTCCGGCGGGGCTCCTTGAGGGCGAGGACGCAGAGGACATCTCGTGAGGATCGACATCGTCACGATCTTCCCCGACTATCTCGACCCTCTGAGCCTGTCCCTCGTCGGCAAGGCGCGCGAGCAGGGGATCCTCGACATACGCGTGCACGACCTTCGTGAGCACGCCCATGATCGGCATCGCACCGTCGACGACGAGCCCTACGGCGGCGGACCGGGCATGGTGATGCGCCCCGAGCCATGGGGAGAGGCCCTCGATGCCCTGCTCTCCGAGCATGCGCAGCCACTCCTCGTCATCCCCACGCCTTCGGGGACGCCGTTGACGCAATCCCTCGCACAGGCCTGGTCCCAGCGCCCCGGCATGGTCATCGCCTGCGGGCGCTACGAGGGGATCGACGCGCGTGTTGCCGACGAGTACGTCGCGCACGTCGAAGTGGTGCCGGTCTCGCTCGGCGACTACGTGCTCGCGGGTGGCGAGGTCGCCGCGCTCGCGATCGTGGAGGCCGTGACGCGACTTCTCCCGGGCGTCCTGGGCAACGAGGCGAGCATCGTGGACGACTCCTTCGCACCGGGTGCGATGGCGAGCCTGCTCGAAGGCCCCGTCTACACGCGCCCGCAGGAGTGGCGTGGCCACGCCGTCCCCGACGTCCTGCTCTCGGGCGACCACGCACGCATCGCGGCGTGGCGGCATGAGCAGGCGGAGCGGCGTACTCGGCATCTGCGCCCAGATCTGCGGGAAGACTGAAGCGCGTGTCGGATGGTCACCCGGGGCTCGGCGTCGTGCCCCTGCCGCGCGCGGACGCCGCCGTGTCCGTGGTCGTCATCGGTGCGGGGATGGCGGGCCTGTGTGCGGCCTTCGAGCTTGTCGAAGCGGGATGCACGGTCACGGTGCTGGAAGCACGCCATCGGGCGGGCGGTCGCGTGCGCACGCGACGGGACTTCGCCGATGGGCTCTACGTCGAGGAGGGAGCGACGCGCTTCCCCGATGTGCACCGACTCACGCACCACTACCTCGAGCTCTTCGACCTGCCGCTCATCTCCTTCGATCGACCGGAGATGGGGCACACCCTGCGCGTCCTGGGACACGACGTCGAGTCGCACCCCTGGGCGCAGGATGCGTGGCCGAGCGAGCTGGACCTCCACGCGCACGAGAGGGAGTTGAGCCGGGCCGGGCTCACCGATCTGTATGTGGCCCCGCTGCTGGACGAGATCGGCGATCCCCGCGCTCCCGGCTGGCCTTCGGCCGACCTGATCGCCCGCTACGACACTCTCGGGTACGCCGACGTGCTGCGCTCGCGAGGAGCCTCGGAGGGAGCGATCCGCGTGCTCTCGCTCGGATTCCACGTGGGGGAGGGCCCCAACAGCATGTCGGCGCTGTGGTGGCTCGAGGCCATGGCACTCGACGCAGGCTCGCATGGCGCCGTCAAGGTCTCCGGAGGCAATGACAGGCTCGCGGAGGCATTCGCCCAGCGGCTCGGAGAGAGCATCCGCTTCGGACGCATCGCGCGGCGCGTCGTGGACGACGGACACACGGTGACCGTGTACGCCGAGACGCCGGGCGAGCAGGAGTCCTACACGGCGGACTTCGCCATCTGCACATTGCCGCTGCCCCTCGCCCTCGACCTCCGTTTCGAGCCGGAGCTCGATGCGGAGCGGCGCGATGCGATGGCCGCGATCCCGTACGCCTCGCTCTCCCGCGTAGCCCTGCAGTGCAGCAGCAGGTTCTGGCTCGAGCAGGGGCGTTCGGGCTTCGAGAACACGGACGAGGAAGTGGCCGAGGTGTGGGACCTCACCGTCGGCGAGCCCGGACGGCGCGGGGTCCTGGTGGGCTACTCCGGCGGCAACGAGGCAAAGCGCGTTACCGCGATGCCGGAAGCGGAGCGGATCTCCTACACGATCGATCGCCTGGAGCCGCTCCTGCCGGGACTGCGCCGTCATGTCGAGGGCGGCTCGTCCATCTGCTGGGACGCCGAGCCCTGGGCTCGCGGTGGAGGTGCGTGGTTCCGCCCCGGTCAGTGGCGCCTGCGATCGCTTCTCACTCCACCCCATGGGCGGGTGCACTTCGCCGGGGAGGCCACATCGCGTTGGCCCGGTTGGGTGCAAGGGTCCTTCGCCTCGGCGCGGCGCGCGGTGGCCGAGATCCTCGAGGGATCCGGGACCCCGTGAGGATCATCGTCCTGGGCGCGGGCATCGCGGGCCTGAGCCTCGCCCACGAGTTGCATCGACGCGGCCTGGACGACGTGACAGTGCTCGAGCGCACGCGTGCCTTCGAGCACGTCGGGGGTGGCATCCACCTGGGCCCCTGGGGGATGTCTGTGCTCGAGTCCAATGGCGTGGCGGACGCCGTGCGCGAGCACGGGGTGCCCTACTCGGTCCGCTCCTACTTCGACGCGTCTGGGACGCCGTTGGGCACGGTCGACCTCGGGGCGCTCGTGGCCCGCTACGGCGGCTCCCTCGGCGTCTACTGCCATCGGGCGGATCTGCACGCAGCGCTCGCGGAGGTCGTCCCGCAGGGGCTCGTCCAGCGCGGCGTGCAGGTGACGGCGATCCGCGAGGAGACCGGAGGCATCCGGCTCGAGACCGAGTCCCACGGCACCTTCGACGGGGATCTGCTCGTGGGCTGCGATGGATTGCATTCGCAGGCGAGGCGCCACCTGCTGGGTGTGACCGAAGTCCCCCTGGCGAAGCGCGCACTGCGTACCGTCCTTCCTTCCCCGCACGCCGAGGTCGGGGTGGAGATCTATCGCGGTATCGGTTCCACGGTGGGGATCGGCCGGATCGATCGCCGCGGTTCGCTCTACGTATGGACCCACACCCCCGCTGGGTCACGGTCCGCCGTACGGCCGGACCGTGACCCAGCGGACGAGCTGCTCGAGCTCTTCGCTACCTACGGTGCGGCTCGCATGCGCGAGCTCGCGGAGCTCGTCCCCGATGCGACCGTCACCGCGACAGATCTTCACGAGGTGATCGTGCCGACACCGTGGAGGGGCCGCGTCGCCCTCGCGGGGGACGCCGCCCACGCCATGTCGCCCAGTGCCGGACTCGGCGGCACCATGGCCTTCGAGGACGCTGCCGTCCTCGCGGGGGAGCTCGCGGACGTCGTTCGCGCGCGCGAGCCCCTGGAGGTGGCGCTCGACCGATACGCACGCCGGCGACTGCCCCGGGTCGAGGCGGTGCGGGCGCAGGCCCGCTATACGGACTACGACGGGCAGATCGCCTCGCCCGACTTGTGCCGGGTCCGCGATGCCCGCTTCGCGCGACTCCTGGCCAAGCCCGAGGCGTTCGCGTCGGAGGTCACCGGAGCCCTCGACCTGGGCGCCGGACCCTGAGGCGAGGGGCCTGCCCGGGGGTGTGGCAGACTTGGTAGGCCGTTCCCGCCGTAAGCGGGGCCTGCCCGCCACAGGGGGAGGGCCATCAGGGAGCGGCCCTCCGACCCACACCGGGTGCGGAGCCGCGCCGCCTCACGGTGGCATGACCGCGGGCGACCTGTGGCGCCGGCAGGAGGCACGACACCATGCAGACTCTCGACGATCTCGACTCCGCATCACTGCGCGATGACATTCCCGCCTTCCGTCCTGGTGACACCGTCAAGGTGCACGTCAAGGTCGTCGAGGGCAACAAGACGCGCGTCCAGGTCTTCCAGGGCGTCGTGATCGGGCGCGCCGGCGACGGCGTACGCGAGACGTTCACCGTCCGCAAGGTCTCCTATGGCGTGGGCGTCGAGCGCACCTTCCCGCTGCACACGCCGATCATCGACAAGGTCGAGATCATGTCCCGTGGCGACGTGCGTCGCGCCAAGCTCTACTACCTGCGCAATCTCCGTGGCAAGGCCGCCAAGATCAAGGAGCTGCGCGACACCCCGACCGCCAGCGCGGAGTGAGGTCGTCTCGCCAGCCCTGAGCGGTACTGTCGAGCCATCATGAGCGAGTCCGGTCCGCGCGACGGAACCCACGTGGACCAGGCTGCGTCCGAGGGCGTGTCCCCTCAGGAGCGCAGTCGCCCGCGGATTCCCGCGTGGTTGGAGTTCCCTCTCCTCATCATCGGGGCCTTCCTCGTGGCCTTCCTGGTCAAGACCTTCCTCGTCCAGGCGTTCTACATTCCGTCCGGCTCCATGGAGGACACCCTCCAGGTCGGTGATCGCGTCCTGGTCAACAAGGTGGTCTACCACCTGCGCGACGTCGAGCGGGGAGACGTCATCGTCTTCGACGGCACCGGATCCTTCATCACGGGCAATGTCGTCGAGCCCGAGCGTTCGCCGGTGGAGGTCGTGGGCAGGCTCTTCGGCGAGATCGTCGGGCTGGCTCCGCCGCGGGATACGGACTTCATCAAGCGCGTCATCGGGGTCGGTGGCGATCGCGTCATCTGCTGCGACGCGGACGGTCGGATCACGGTGAACGGCGTGCCCCTCGACGAGGAGTCCTACCTCTATCGCAACAACCCGCCGAGCAAGCAGCCCTTCGACGTCCTCGTCCCCGAAGGCACGCTGTGGGTGATGGGCGATCACCGCTCGGCGTCCGCGGACTCGCGGTCCCACATGGGCGATCCCGGTGGAGGCTTCGTGCCCGTTGACCGAGTCATCGGTCGCGCCTTCGCGGTCGTCTGGCCGCTCGGCAACGCCCAGATCCTCGAGATCCCCCCGACATTCGAGCAGCCGGCCCTGGATGGGTCCGGATCCTCGTCGTGAGCGCACCGTCGCTCCGTCGTCCCGAGGACGACACCCAGCCGATTCCTGTCGTCCGTGGGCGCCATGCCGCGCCGCGCGTGCGCCGCACCCCGGGCCAGTGGGCCCTGCTCCTGGCGCGTGAGGCAGGCATCGTCGCGGCGATCGTCATTGCCCTGGTCATCGTCGGCCGTCTCGTTGTCGGGCAGGTCGCCTTCGTGTCCGACGATGCGATGGAGCCCACCCTGCGTTCGGGTGAGCGTGTCCTGGTGAGCGGATGGGGCGAGCCCCAGCGTGGTGAGGTCGTCCTCGTGCGGACGCCCCAGGACTGGGGACTGTCCGGCGGCACGGCGTTTGCGCGCGTTATCGCCGTGGGTGGTGAGCAAGTCGCATGCTGCGATGAGTTGGGACGGATCACCGTCGATGGCGTCGCGCTCGACGAGCCGTACCTCGAGGGACCCACTGATCAGGTCGCCTTCGACGTGGTCGTGCCCTCCGATCGGGTCTTCGTGCTCGCGGATGATCGCGGCACCGCCCGGGACAGTCGCGCGCCGGCGGCACAAGGGGATGGCACCCTGCCCGTCGGCGACGTCCTAGGTCGCGCGATCGTCGTGGCGTGGCCGCCCCGAGGCTCCGTGGGCTGAGGACGCCGTGGCCGTCACGCTGCGTGTCGAACGAGCGCTCCTGCGCGAGCTCGGGCCAGGCGCTGTCCTCGCGGGAGTAGACGAGGTGGGGCGCGGCGCGCTGGCAGGCCCCGTCGCCGTCGGTGTCGTGCTCATCGATGCCGACACGACCTCGGCTCCGCGCGGAGTGCGTGACAGCAAGGAGTGCGATCAGGCCACGCGCGAGCGTCTTGCCCCCCTGGTGCGGGCCTGGGCGCGCCGAAGCGCGGTGGGGATGTCCTCGTCCTCCGAGATCGACACGCTCGGCATCATCGGTGCGCTGACCCTCGCTGCCGTGCGCGCCATCAACTCGCTCGGTGCGCGTCCCGACCTCGTGCTTCTGGATGGCAAGCACGATTGGCTGACACGCGTGATCCCGGGCTCGCGCGTCGTCACACGCGTCCAGGCGGATGCGACATGCGCCGCGGTGGCCGCGGCCAGCATCCTCGCGAAGGTCACCCGCGACGCGCACATGGTGGGCCTCGCCCGGAGTCACCCGGACTACGGGTGGAGTGCCAACAAGGGGTACGCAGCCCCGGATCACATTGCTGCGCTCGAGCGCCTCGGGCCGACGCCACTGCACCGACTCAGTTGGCGCCTCCCGGGGGTATCCACAGCCGCACCCTGACCTGCCTATCCCCAGGCCCGCGCCCGGGGGTGCCGGTGTGCACCCCCGGAGATCAGCCTTCCCGCGAGGGGCGCCGGCCCCGGGGAGGACCTGTCATGGGAGATCGCAATATGCAGCGCGGGCGGTGGGGGGAGGACCTCGCGGTCCGTCACCTGGAGCGTCTCGGGCTCACCGTGATCGATCGCAACTGGCGCTGTCGCGACGGCGAGATCGACATCGTGGCTAGGGATGCGGCGACGGATGCCATCGTCATCTGCGAGGTCAAGACCCGGACGTCGGAGGACTTCGGGACACCCCTGGCTGCGGTGACACCGCGCAAGCTTCGCCGCCTGCGTGCCCTCTCGGGCGCGTGGATGCGCGCGCACGACCATCACGCGCGTGAGGTGCGCATCGACGTGATCGGGATCCTGGTCCCTCATGCGGGCGCGCCAAGCCTGGAGCACCTGCGCGGAGTCGCGTAGTGGTCGCCCGATGCAGCACCGCGGTGATCGTCGGAGTTCAGGCGCGTATCGTCGACGTCGAGGCGGATGTCGCATCGGGGCTTCCTGGGCTGACGATCGTGGGGCTTGCGGACACCGCCGTGAGCGAAGCCCGTGATCGCGTGCGTGCTGCGATCGAGCACAGCGGGCTGCAATGGCCGCGGACCCGCGTGACGGTCGCTCTGTTGCCCGCCTCGCTGCCCAAGCGTGGATCCGCCCTCGACGCGGCGATTGCCGTGGCGATCCTTGCTGCTTCCCGTCAAGTCCCTCCTGAGGCCGCCGCGGCGGCATGCGTGCTCGGTGAACTCGGATTGGACGGACGCATTCATGCGGTGCCGGGCGCCATAGCCGCCGCGCTCACCCTGCAGGGAGACCGGGCACAGGGTCCTCAGGTCCGCCGGGGCGCGAGTCGGCTCCTCGTGCCGGTGGACACCGTGGCCGAAGCCGCTCTCGTCCCGGGCATCGACGCGGGAGGCGTGCGCGATCTGGCGCATCTTGTCGGGATCCTGCGGGGCGAGGTCGCGCCGGAGCTCGGCTCGGGCTCACGAGAGTCGAGCGTGATCCCCGCGTGCGATCTCGCGGATGTCCGCGGGCAGTCCGAGGCACGTCGTGCCCTGGAGGTC
>Ga0233451_10003693_pt1 | contig 13167 bp, 9 predicted proteins | sample 011ome_29_FD_183052 | JGI IMG/M metagenome (GOLD analysis project Ga0233451, IMG submission 183052) | Coastal salt marsh microbial communities from the Groves Creek Marsh, Skidaway Island, Georgia - 011504CT (spades assembly) | ecosystem: Environmental > Aquatic > Marine > Intertidal zone > Salt...
CTAAAATTCTCTTTATCTCTTATTTACTGGAACGGTTGTGCTTACGGCGCTCCTAATGTATTATTTTTTAGTCACTACATAATGTTCAATAAAAAACTCCAATTGTTTTTGTTTTCTTTTAAAAAACTAAGTATTGTTTAAAAAATAGTTGATGGGTTATCCTGTGGAAAATGTAGTAGAAATTAATTTTCACCTTAGTTTAGATCCAAATACAGTCTAATTTTTCACTTTACGCTATATTTTTCGATCCAAAAACTACTGTTAACCTAAAAATCTTGGTGATGTCTCTTTTATTTTTTTGATAAATCTTTGTTCGATTTGAAACATAATGCGTCGATTGAGTTGTAAAATGAGTATTTTTGCTTTGGTTTTAAAGAGGTGAAAATCACTGCTGATTAACCAATAAGATATTCAATTTAATTACTATAACTATGATTATTGGGGTTCCAAAAGAGATTAAAAATAATGAATACCGAGTGGGGTTAACTCCTGCAGGTGTTTTAGAATTTGCTAAAAGAGGTCATGAAGTTTATATACAAACTGGGGCTGGTGTAGGCTCTGGATTTTTAGATGAAGCCTATCAAGAAGCTGGAGGTCATATACTTCCAGGAATAAAAGAGGTATATCAAAAGGCTGACATGATTATCAAGGTTAAAGAACCTATTGCTGAGGAATACGGATTAGTAAAAAATGACCAATTGCTTTTCACATATTTTCATTTCGCCTCTTCAAGACCACTGACTGAAGCTATGTTGGAATCGGGAGCGGTATGTATATCTTATGAAACTGTAGAAAAAAATAAAACACTTCCGTTGTTAACTCCAATGTCAGAGGTAGCAGGTAGAATGGCGATCCAGCAGGGGGCTAAATATTTGGAACGTCCCTTACAAGGAAAGGGAATACTTTTGGGAGGAGTTCCTGGGGTTGCTCCAGCTAATGTTATTATTTTAGGAGGAGGAATAGTAGGAACGCAAGCAGCTAAAATGGCGTCAGGATTAGGGGCTCATGTTACAATTATGGATATCAGTTTAGATCGGTTGAGACAGTTAGAAGATATTATGCCTAAAAACGTAACTACTCTTTATAGCAATGAATATAATATTAGAAAATTATTACCTACTGCTGATTTAATTGTAGGTGCCGTATTGATTCCAGGAGCTAAGGCCCCTAATTTAATTACTAGAGATATGCTTAAGGATCTAGAAAAGGGGACCGTGCTCGTCGATGTGGCTGTTGATCAAGGGGGTTGTATTGAAACCTGTTCTCCAACGACTCATGAAAATCCTACATTTATCATCGATGATGTAGTACATTATTGTGTAGCTAATATGCCAGGAGCCGTGCCGTTTACATCGACTACAGCTCTCACAAACGCTACACTGCCGTACGCTTTAAAATTAGCTGATTTGGGATGGGAAAAAGCCTGTAGCCAGGATGCTTCTTTGAAAAAAGGACTTAATGTAATACATGGAAAAATTGTTTATAAAGAAATTGCCGATACGTTTGGCATGTCATTTCATTCTCTAGATGCCATATAATTAGTATTTTAGGAATTAATTCGCCCTTAAGCTCTTTAAATTAATTCCTAATGAAACTAATTAGTCAATCTTTTTTAATGCTTTTAGGTGCAGCTACCTTGTTTAGTTGTGCGTTAGAAGTTGAACAACCCTCATCAATTCCTATCCCAAGTCCGCGACAATTGAATTGGCAGGACATGGAATATTATGCCTTTATTCATTATAGCATCAACACCTATACCGATAAAGAGTGGGGTTTTGGAGATGAATCTCCTGCCTTATTTAACCCAACGGAGTTAGATACAGATCAATGGGCTAAAGTCATTGCAGACGCCGGAATGAAAGGAGTGATTGTTACCGCTAAACATCATGATGGATTTTGTTTGTGGCCTAGTCAGTATACAGATCATTCTGTGAAAAATAGCCCTTGGAAAAATGGGGAAGGGGATTTGATTAAAGACCTTTCCGTATCCTGTAAAAAATATGGACTTAAAATGGGGGTCTATCTTTCTCCTTGGGATCGTAATCATCCAGAGTACGGAACAGCTTCCTACCTTGATTATTATAGAAATCAATTACGGGAATTGCTTACTTCTTATGGACCTATATTTGAGGTGTGGTTTGATGGTGCTAATGGTGGTGATGGCTATTATGGTGGAGCTAATGAACGAAGAATTGTCGATAAAAAGACCTATTATGACTGGCCCACTACTCATAACTTAGTTAGAGAACTACAGCCTAATGCTGTGATGTTTTCAGATGCAGGTCCAGACATTAGATGGGTGGGAAATGAAAAGGGGTATGCGAATCAAACGACTTGGTCTACGATCTATCGAGATAGTATCTATGCGGGAATGCCTGGTTTTGATCGTTTTGCAGCTGGTCAAGAGAAAGGAACACATTTTATTCCCACGGAAACAGATGTTTCTATAAGACCAGGATGGTTTTATCATTCAACAGAAGATGATAACGTAAAAACGGTAAACCACCTATGGGATATTTATTGTAATTCTATTGGACTAAATTCCAATTTACTCTTAAATCTACCGGTCGATAGAAGGGGTTTAATTCATGAGCGTGATATAGCATCTTTGATGGGACTTAAACAAAAAATAGAAGCTGTTTTTGATGATAATTTGGTAAAGCAAGCTCATGTGAAATTGGAACCGACTAACACATCCATTACTACTGAAGTTTTAACTGATGGTAAAAGAGAGAGTTTGATTGAGCTCGATAAAAAATCAGCTAGAATGGTTTTAGCGTTTGATCAATTACAGGAAGCTAACCTACTAGTTGTTCAAGAAGCCATTCAGAAAGGACAGCATATAAGCGCCTTTAAGGTCGAAGTATTAGATCAAGGCCAATGGAAGTCTATTTACAGTGGCACTACTATAGGAAATAAACGCATTGTTCGTTTTCCGAAAAGAAAGATTAACGCTATCGCCTTAACTGTAACTGACTTTAGAGCGATGGCCTTGATCGCTGAAATGGGTCTTTATTTAGATGAGGAGTCAGAGTAGTTTTTTTTAGTCAGTACAATGACCTGAGGGTCTGCATCGAAAGGAATCGAAGAACACTCTAGGTAAATTCCTTGTTGCTCCCAACGAATGTCAAGTGCTTTGCCTGAGTTTAGGAAAACGGCTTTTTTAGTATACGATCCGGGGATAAAAATACGCTGATCTTTAGGTTGTTCCAAGATATGGACATACACCTTATTGTTTTTTTGAGTCGTTACTCCCCATGCTTGAGGGCTCAATGGTCCACCTCTAGTTCCAAATATGGATGCGCCATTTATCTTGGTCCAATCTCCCATTTGTTGGAGCCCGTCAAGGCTTTCTTGTGGAATGAGCCCACTAGGTTTTGGTCCTACATTTAATAAGAGGTTAGCGTTTCTCCCAGCAGCACCAATAAGTAAATGCAGTAATGCTCTTTTTGATTTAAAATTGTGGTCATTAATTGTATAACCCCAAGAATCATTCATGGTTTCACAGGATTCTAAAGGAAGTTTATTTGTTGGTTTTTGAAAGTTATACCCTGAATGATTTTCTCCAGGAAGGTCACGTTCAAACATTTGAAAATCTTCACCTTCTATCGGATCTAAGTGATGATTATTTCCCACAAGGCAAGTGGGTTGTAATTCATGAATTAGACGGTAAATTTCATCGTATTTCCAATCAATTCTCGAGCTTCTATCGGCATGTCCCTCAACGTTGGTTTGATCCCAATGTCCATCAAACCAAATCGAATAGATATCACCGTAATTGGTGAGTAATTCAGTGAGTTGATTTTTCATGAATTGAAGATAAGACGCATAGTTCCCTTCGCCTGTTCTTCCACTTTTTTGGCCCGTTCTTCCACTTCTCCAGGGATAGTCTTCTCGAATCCAATCGAGGGTTGAATAGTACAGCCCAAGTTTCATATCATGCTTTTTACAAGCTGCTGCTACTTGTTGGAGGACATCCTTCCCATAAGGTGTATTGGTGATTTTCCAATCGGAATAGGCTGTATCCCAGTTCGAGAAACCATCGTGATGACGTGAGACAAAAACAATATAGTTCATACCGGCACTTTTGGCAGCTAAGACCCAATCCTCTGCATTAAATAAGCTGGGATGAAAAGCAGGAAGGTAGGCTTGATAATCTTCTTTTGAAATTCCTTGAACTTGCATCACCCATTCCCCATCTCCAAACATTGAAGAAATCCCCCAATGAATAAACATTCCAAACTTATCATCTTGGAATTGTTCCCTGGCATCAAGAATTTTTTTTGTAGGTTGATAACTACTTTGAGCATTAGTTGATAAACTCAATAGTAGACAGAGGTATATTAATTTGAATTTCATTTGCTTGATTTAGAGGTGAAAACATATCCAATATAATAAAAAAAGACTGAGAATAACTCAGCCTTTACTATTTTCAATTCAAGCTAGACCTTTAGTGATGAGCGTAGTTCTTCACACGATCATCTGTAATAACACCATCCCAATTCAACCCGAATGCAAAATCATAGGTATACCCTTGAGTATCTACGTAAGGTTCCATATCGTTAGGAACATCTTCAAGTTGATGTTCAACGGTTGCCATGTCTTTAGGCATTTGTAACGGCAATAATCCAGAAGGCTCCATGGCACCGCTGATGATATCGAGTATTGCTGAATTTGACACTCCAAATTCAACTAAAATTCCATCTACTTTTTCTTCTATTCCACTAAAAACCATAGGGTTTGAAGCAGAAACTACTAAAATGATGGGTTTAGATCCCATTGCGGCTCTTGTATCATTGATGGTTTTTAAGTCAGGATAAGAATTTGATGTTGATGTTTTATTCTTATACGATCGATCGGTGATCGTTGGATCCACTATGGGATCTCCTGCGGCTATAGATGAAGCTCTTGCTTCAGTAGCTTTATAGTCTTCAAGTTGTAAGCTAATAGGAACATATCCATTACCCCCAGCTTCACGATCGGCTCTAGAATATCCATTGCTATAAGGGCTTTTGATAAAAATTAGCGCAAAATCAGCTTCCTGAGGATCTTCAACGATGTCATATTTTTTCGAAATAATAGCCCTATTAACGGGATCTACTTCTTTTGCTTCAACAGGTTGACCAAAGAAATTGACTGAAGCTGGAACTTGTCTCATAGGGATGTATACTTTTTTACGCTCTTTGATCGGTAACGTCTGTTCTTTGTTTTTAAGCAGTACAATTGATTTAAGCTGCGCCTCATATCCAGCCTTCATGAAATCAGCATGACCAACAATGGCGGCTGATTGGGCAGGGTCAACATAGGGATTTTCAAAAAGACCTGTATTAAAAATATTCCTTAATAAGCGTACTGCAGAAGTTTCAATTCGTTTACGCGCTGCTAGTGCTCCATATTTTTTCTCATACAGTTCAAAAGCTTCAAGCACAGGACCCGCATCATTATTTCCTCCAAATTGATCTAATCCAGCTTCGATAACTTTATAGTGTCGCTCTGCGATAGTCAGCTGTTCAACCCCCCATGGTTTCCCAGCAAATACATCAGGACGAGCTCCTTCATCTCCGGTAATCAACCAATCGGTACATACAACACCATCATACCCATATTTAGTTCTCAATAGGTCAGTGACAATGAATTTGCTAAACCCGTTTCCTACATTTTCTCCATAGGTAGCGTCTTGGTTAAAGGAGATGGTGTAGTAAGGCATAACCGCAGCTGCTTTTCGGGTTTTCCCTTTAAGATTAAAAGCACCTTGAGTAAAAACTTTTATGTGAGTATCTAATTGATTTCCAGGATAAACAGCAAATTTTCCATAGGCAAAGTGTCCATCTCTTCCACCTTCTTCAGGTCCTCCACTTGGCCAGTGTTTTACCATAGCATTTACCGAATGAGCTCCCCAACCATGTGCATTTTCTTTTCCAGTGGAACTACTTTGAAATCCATCCACATAGGCTCTTGCCATATCAGTTGCTAAAGCAGGATCGCCACCAAAAGTTCCATAAAATCGATTCCAACGAGGTTCTGTTGCGAGGTCAATTTGAGGAGAAAGCGCAGTTGTTATTCCTAAGGCTCTATATTCTTGAGAGGCAATTTTTCCAAATTGTTCTGTAATCGATGGATCAAAAGTTGCTGCTAATCCAATCTCTTCAGGCCACTGAGAAATTGTTCCACCAGAACCTGCGTTGTATTCTGCATCGGAACGAACTCCATTTCTAGGGTCTGATGAATTATTTGTAGGAATACCAAGCCCTAAACCTTCCACCAACGATTGAACGTTGTTGTTCCATCGTGCTGCTACAGTTGGTGATTGAACACTTACCATCAATATATGTCTAAGATTATCTTCGATTAAAAACTTTTTTTGTTGATCAGTCAGCTCATAAGCCTTTGCACCAGATTCTTCAAATGATTTAGAATTATATGTTCCTCCAAAATAACCTCCGCTAGCTGCTGGAATATTTTGATGACCTGAATAAAGCATAAGTCCAGCAATTTGCTCTTTAGTCATTTTTGAAGCTAAATCTTTAGCACGTTTTTCTACTGGTAATCTCCAATCTTCATACGGGTCTAAACTTCCATTTTTATTCAAATCTTTAAACGGCAACCCCTCTGACTCCATAATTGTGATGCCAGATGTTTTGGAGTAACCCAAAACAGGTCCATTTTCAATATGTAGTTGTTGAATGTGTTCCTCTAAAGTCTCTTCAGACCACTTTTCTTGAAGTTGACAAGCGGATAAAAGTCCTAGACTAAGTGTTGTAAGAATTATTTTTTTCATCATTAGTTACGTTTGGGAAGTACAATTTAGCTAAAATATGGAATAGAAATCATTCTTTGTGTGAATTTAACACATTAATTCTAATGTGTTGAATAATGATCCTGTTAAACACTCCTAAAAAGCCATTATAGGGAACTCCTCCGGCTTGAATTAGTTAAGATAACTAGGAGTTGGAGGCTATTTCAAATTAGCGTATATAGGCGTACTAAATTATCCAGAAGTTGAAAAGAAATTAGAACAATGGATTCCTCCTTCCTAAAAATAGTTTCGTACATTTAACTAACATATATGCTACATGAATTCACCAGAAGAACTTTTTAAGCTCCAACTAGAACACTATCGTTATGTTGGATCAACAACGGCAAAAGAGCGCATTCGAAAATTAAAAACGTTAAAAAAAGCGTTAGAAATTGATTTTAGAGCAGCCTTAAAAGAAGCGTTATTTCTAGATTTTAAAAAGCCTCATTTAGATACCGATCTCACGGAGATCTATCCAGTTCTAAGTGAAATAGATTTAGCGATAAAAAGTTTGCGTTCTTGGATGCAACCCCACTATGTAAAAACACCGCTTTCGCTTTTTGGAGCCACCTCCTGGGTGCATTATGAATCTAAAGGGGTATGCTTAATCATTTCTCCATGGAATTTTCCAGTAAATTTAACTTTTGGTCCTTTAGTTTCAGCTCTTGCAGCTGGAAATACAGTGGTCTTGAAACCTTCGGAGTTTACACCACATACTTCACAAGTGATGCAAGAAATAGTGGATACGGTTTTTGAACCTAAAGAAGTAGCCTTATTGCAAGGAGGTGTAGCGCTTTCTACCGCCCTATTAAAATTGCCTTTTCATCATGTATTTTTCACAGGTTCTCCAAAAGTTGGTAAGTTAGTAATGAAAGCAGCTGCTGAGAATTTAAGTTCTATCACCTTGGAACTAGGGGGTAAATCTCCAACGATAGTTGATGCTTCTGCCAATTTAAAAAGAGCGGCTAAGCGGATCGCTTGGGCAAAATTTTTAAATGCGGGACAAATCTGTATTGCGCCTGATTATCTTTTTATAGAAGCGTCTGTAAAAGACGAATTTTTAAGCTTGCTTCAGTATCAAATAGAGCGATTTTATGGTTCCGATGCTTCGTCTTCTTCTCAATATTGTAGTATCGTCAACCAGGCTCATCATCAACGCTTAGTTCGTGCAATTGATGATGCCCGTTCAAAGGGAGCTCATCTTATCTATGGCGGAGCTACAGCTGATGAAAATCGATTGTCACCAACCTTGATGGAGTCAGTGGATCAACAAGCTCAATTGATGAGTGAAGAAATCTTTGGTCCTATTCTTCCTATAAAAAGCTTTAATCGAATGCAAGAAGTCATCGATTTTATCAACCGTGATCACCGACCTCTTGCGCTCTACATCTATAGTAAGAAAAAAGAAGTGATTAAAAAGGTGATTCAACAGACAAGAGCAGGAAGTAGTTGTATCAACAATTCGATAATTCAATATTCCAATCATCATCTTCCTTTTGGTGGAGTAAATAACTCAGGAATAGGCAAATCTCACGGTATTTATGGATTTCAGTCCTTTTCAAATGCTCGTTCTATGATGCGGCAGTACACCTTAGGTCCTATTGATTTTGTGATGCCGCCCTACACAAAACTTAAAGAAAAGATGATTCAGTGGACGGTAAAATGGTTGTAAAAGAAAAGGTCAATAATTCAATTATTGACCTTTTATAGTTGTTGGGTTGAATACCTATACGATTGCAGAAATGCCTCGTTCTCTTGATCGAATACGAACAGCATCTTCTACATGATAGATAAATATTTTTCCATCACCTACATTGCCTTCAGAGGCATTGTCTAAAATAATATCCACACACAAATCCACATTTTCATCACTTACAACACAAATAATAAGTGTTCTGTTGGACATTATTAGTGATTGTTCTGTTCCTCTATAGCGTTCAGAATAGGTTTTTTGTAACCCGGTCCCTTTAACAGGAACAGCTGTAATACAAGGAATGTTAGCCTCTTTTAATCCACGTTGAACCGCTTTTAATTTTGAGGGTCTTATAATTGCTTCTACTTTTTTCATGTTAATTCGTTATAAAGTTTTTATTCAAAAGTGGTATAGGATTCAACTCCAAAGGCCACAGCATCAATACCTACTACTTCTTCATGTTCTGGAACTCGTATTCCAATTGTTTTCTTTAAGATAGTCATTATTAGGTAGGTACCAATAAAAGAAAATGAACCAATAGTTAGTACACCAATTAATTGGGTGATTACTAATTCACTTCCTCCGCCATAAAATAAACCACCATCGGTTGCAAATAATCCTACCGCAATAGTTCCAAATAAACCATTTATTCCATGAACTGCAATAGCTCCTACGGGATCGTCAATTTTAATTTTATCAATATATAAAACAGCTATATCAACAAGAATACCTGCAATAAATCCGATAAGTAATGCTGCATTTGGATCTACAACATTACAACCAGCAGTAATTGCTACTAGACCGGCTAGAACTCCATTAATCATCATGGTAATGTCTATTTGACCATATCTGAAGTAGGTGTAGGCCATAGTAGAAATACCTCCAGCTGCAGAGGCTAAAAATGTATTGGTAGCAACACTTCCGATAAGTTCCCAATTTCCAACTGCACCTAATGTTGAGCCTGGATTAAATGCAAACCATCCAAACCAAAGAATAAATCCTCCAACAGCTGCTAATGGCAAATTGTGTCCTGGAATTGCTTGAGCGGCTCCATTATCATCATATTTTCCAAGTCGTGGGCCTAAAACTATTGCTGAAGCAAGGGCCGCAAAACCTCCCATGGCATGAACAGCGGCAGATCCTGCAAAATCGTTAAATCCTCTAAGGGATAACCATCCATTTGGATTCCAAACCCAATTAGCTGCTATAGGGTACATCACTGCTGTGAAAATTAAAACAAAGAGTGCATAGGGCCAAAGTTTCATGCGCTCCGCAACGGCTCCAGATACAATTGAGATCGCTGCTACAGCAAATCCCATCTGGATAAACCAAAAGAGTTTATTGGATACAGTGAGTCCTAGACCTAAGTCATCTGTGGTGATGCCCATATCAAAAGCAAACCAGCCATTGGAGTTGCCATATGCAATTCCAAAGCCTACGGCATAAAATGCTATGCCGCCGAAAACGACATCAATCATTACCTTGGCAATAATGCTCATCGCATTTTTAGATCTAACAAATCCAGCTTCTAAAATAGCAAAGCCACCTTCCATTAAAAAAATAATAGCAGCACAAATGGCTACCCATACTGAGTCAATCGCATTGACTAATTGCTGAGGATCTTCAGCAGTCAACGTGTTAATAGTTTCCATAGTCGTGAAAAATTTTAATTAAACCCTAATAAAAAATAGGGGATGGGACAAAAATAATATAATTTATTTGTTACCCCCTAAGTTTTTGCGGGAGTGATATAATAAATAAATATAGTTTAGCTATTTAGTCACTTTTTGAAAAATAATTAAAAATTTAGGGGTAGAATTATGAATATAGTAGCACCAATTAGGAGTTGCCTTGGTATCTTTTATAGGGAATACGTTCGATAAATTGTGGTTTCGCATAGCCATCTAATCCATTGATAGTTAAAACACCTCCTTTATCTAATCGAATAAAACAATCCTTTTCGACGACCTCTTTGTCACAATGGATTTCTTCAACTGACAAGACCACTAAAATAGTTCCATTTTCTTCTATAGGGTAATGATTGACGTATTGACACCCTATAGAAACAACAGACTCCGCAACAAAAGGGGCATAAAAGCCATTTTTATAAGTGGGTGTTAATCCAACTTCATTGAATTCATTAATAGCCTCTGGAAAGGAGAGACTTGTCTCATGTGCTTGTTTGAAGAAGGATTCAGAAATATGATTGATGGTCACAAATTTTGTGTCAAGGAGATTTTTAAAGGTATCTCTTGGAACGGTAGTAGGTCTTAAAATAAAACCAAGCAACGCAGGATCACTTCCTAAATGAACTACTGAACTAAATATGGCTAAATTCTCAACTCCTTCTTTAGATCGAGATCCAATAAGATTTGCGGGTTTATAGCCACTTATAGAATTGATTAAGTGAAGTCTATGCTTCTTGGGAAGTTCTTCGATGGTCTTTTTTGACCAGGATTTTTTTATCATTTTGTTGTAGTTTTTCTAATGCTTCATCAAGATCTTTTATAGAAACAAATTGTGTTACAGGTAACTCTTTTGGGAATAACTTATGTTCTTTTGCTGTTAAGCTACCTGAAACCCATAGATGTAGTTGTTCATTGGATTGAATTAGTTTTTCAAAATCTTTGAAAAAGTCTCTTATTTCGTTAATTCTAATGGTATTCGTTAAATGAGTATAAAAAATAGTCTTTTGATTACTTCCCTTAAATTTAGCTAGGCCTTCAATAGGTACTGATGCTCCTAACATAATAGTATTTAATCCTTTTTCGATCATTAAATAATGAATAAAAATTAAGCTTAATTCGTGAATTTCATTTTCTGGAAGAAAAAGTATGAATAAGGGATCTAAGGTTTTTATTTTGGAATCTAGTTGTCCAATAGCCTCAAATAAACGTTCCTTTAAAAAATGAACTAAAAAGTGTTCATGAGAAATATCTATGGCTTCTGTTTGCCATAGTTTTCCAATTTTTATAAGTAATGGAATGACAATTTCTACATAGAGCGTTTTAAAGTCGTAAGAGGTAGCTAATTCATCATAAAGTTGTTTGAGTTCAAACCTATTGTATTCAAATGTGTAAATTAGAAATTGCTCAATATAGTAGTTGGAATCGGTATCATTATCGTTTGATTTATGAATGATTTGATGCACTTCATCTTTGCTCATTTGAGCAATTTTTGAAATTTTATATCCTTTAGAAATTAAATAAGAAATATTCATCAACTTTTTTAGATCATCCAACGAGTAGGATCTAATATTACTTGAAGATCTTTTAGGGTTAAATAGCGTATAGCGTTTTTCCCAAATTCTAATCGTTGCTTTGTTAATGGAAGAAATATGTTCTAAATCTGCTATCGAAAATTCTAATTGTGTGTAGGGATGTTTCATATCATAAATCGATTACAAATCCTATAGTTGGGATTAATTGGTTAGTTTGGCTATTGGCGTCGATCAGCTCTAGCGGTTGTTTTATGGCACCTTGTGTATCTCGAGCTAAACCGTATTGAGGTACCTGAGGTATTTTGCTCTTAAGAAGGTTTTGTATTTCAAGATACAGATTATAAGCTATTTTAGGGGTGCTCCATTTTTTATCAATTCGGATATCAAATTGATTGAAGGGATCTAATTTTGAGGAATCTAAGGTACTGTAGTCAAGAATTAATAACGGGTAGGAATTAAGTGTCGCTTCTTGATTAAGAGCGGCATATGGAGTTGCGCCTGCGTATCTAAATCGTGAACTCAACTCCCAGTTTTTGTTTAAACTAACCCCCCCAGTAAATGATAGTAAGTGTCTACTATCCCAGCTAGAAGGTAAATAGGAAGTTCCCACCCCACTATTAAATTTAGAATGAAAATAGGTGTAAGAAAAAATACCATAAAAATTGTTGCTCCATTTTTGTTGCGCCATAAATTCAACACCATAGGACTTACCTTGAGAATCAAAACGAACAGCTTCATTTCCTAAGACTTCGAACCCAGCTCCCTTATTAGCAAGCGAGACATTGTCCACAATGGAAACGGGATAGTTTTCGTAGCCTTTATAAAAGCCTTCAAGAGAGAACATTAAAGAAGACTTAAAATAATGCTCCAAGCCAAGAACCAAATGACTACTTTTTATATAAGTACTTTCTTGCTGGTTAACCAGACCATTAGTAGCATCCTTGTAGCCCAAAATTGTAAAACTAGGTAGTTTGTGATAGATCCCAGAAGCTAAATTAAGTTTAGTATCAGTACTTAATTTATAGCCTATAGCTATTCGGGGAGATAAGGTTCCTAGAACGCTATTGGAATTAAAATAAGTATTTGAATCCGAGCGCAAGCCGAATGACACACTAATGCTATCGTCTAAAAAACTTGTGGAAGTTTGGAAGTAAACACCAAGGGTTTTAAAGGCAATTGAATGTTGGTCTACGAGAGCTGGATTTTCAAATCGATTGGCATATTGGTAGTCAAGATCTTTAACATTTGCTCCCCAATTCAAATTCCATCGGTTGTAAAAACGCTGCTGATTAAATCTAATTTGAAGCTGTTGGTCTTTAAATTGATTACTAAAAATTAGTCCAGTTTTATTGACGTTATCTGTATAGCGCGAATAGAGATTGTTTTTGTAATTATGACTGATGGACCAAAGATCTATTGCTTTATTCGAGGAATGAATATGTTTCCAACTCAACCCCA
>Ga0233451_10003696_pt1 | contig 13164 bp, 16 predicted proteins | sample 011ome_29_FD_183052 | JGI IMG/M metagenome (GOLD analysis project Ga0233451, IMG submission 183052) | Coastal salt marsh microbial communities from the Groves Creek Marsh, Skidaway Island, Georgia - 011504CT (spades assembly) | ecosystem: Environmental > Aquatic > Marine > Intertidal zone >...
ATTCTTGGGCTATCGCTCTTGTCAGCTGGAGAATTCCCCCTTTAGCAGCACCATAGGGAGCGCTATTTGCGAATGCACGATAACTCTGTAAAGAAGCAATGTTGATGATCCTTCCCCAATTGCGGACTTTCATTTGAGGGGCAAGCGCTTGGGTCATAAAAAATGGTGCCGCCAGTTGAACATTTAATTGTTCTTGCCAGCTTTGTATGGATACGTTCTCAAACGATTCACGTAGGTTGATGCCCGCAGCATTAACCAAAATATCGACCTTACCGAATTGATCCATGACGCGAGCAGAAAGATTCTGAGCCTCTTCTAAATCACTTAAATTAGCAATATAGGGTGAAACTTTAATTCCCTGCGATTCCATTCTTGCGCAAGCTTCTTTGAGCGGCCCCTCTCTGCGAGCTGCGATAGCTAGCTCCGCACCAGCCATACCCAAAGCCAAAGCAATTTCCTCGCCCAAACCACTGCTACCGCCAGTAACAAGCGCAGTTTTACCCCGCAAATCAAACAGCTTATTAATCAAAGCACTCATACCTCTACCGGACTTCCCAGATCAAATGCTTCGTTGGGAAAATATTTCTCTAGACGATCATCAGCAGTTCGAGCGTGCGCCTCCATTCCCTCAAGACGGCTAATTCTGGCGGTAACCAATGCCATCTCTTTACTACCCTCACGTGTCATTTTCTGCCATGTGAGAGTTTTCATAAACTTATGAACAGATAAGCCGCCTGAATATCTAGCGGCACCCTTGGTTGGCAGAACATGGTTTGGCCCACTCGTCTTATCACCAAATGCTACCGTCGTTTCTTCGCCCAAGAATAAAGACCCATAGCAAGTGAGATTACTTAACCACCAATCCAAATCATTTGCATGAACCTCAAGATGCTCACTTGCGTACTGATCAGATACTCTTGCAACCTCCTCTCGAGTGCCGCACACAATCACTTCGCCATAATCGCGCCATGCACAAGCTGCCGCATCTTTTGCCGTTGGAGGCAATAACTCAATTAACTGAGGAACTAATTGCATTACTTCCTTGGCTAATTTCTCAGAGGTTGTAAATAACCAAGCTGGAGACTCATGTCCATGCTCGGCTTGACCCACCAAGTCACTCGCAACTATTTTTGGATCTGCAGACTCGTCAGCAATCACTGCAATCTCTGACGGACCGGCAAAAACGTCTATGCCAACCTTGCCAAATAATGAACGTTTTGCCTCGGCAACAAACTTGTTTCCAGGACCAACTACAACGTCTGCTGGCTTTCCGGTAAATAGACCATATGCCATTGATGCAATCGCCTGCACCCCTCCAAGCGTCATGATGACATCAGCGCCAGCGGCCTTAAAAGCGTACAGCACATAAGGATGAATGCCACCACCACGAAATGGGCTAGAACAAGCAATAATATTTTTAACTCCGGCAGCTTTGGCAGTTGCTACAGTCATATAAGCTGAGGCAATATGAGCATATCTTCCAGATGGTGCATAACACCCAACCACATTAACGGGCAATACCTTTTGTCCCGCAGTGACCCCAGGATGCAATGTTGTTGAAAAATCACTAATACTCTTTTTCTGGGCAAGTGCAAAATCAAATACCTGCTTAACAGCAAAATCAATATCCTTCTTTACGGACTCAGGCACTCCAGCCAAGATTTTGTTGATTTCTGATTCAGACATCACAATATCACCAGACCATTTATCAAGCTTTGCGGCATATTCTTTCACCGCTGATTCGCCATTGCGCTCGATGTTGGAAAGCATTTCAGCTACTACTTGCTGAGCTGTTGATGTTTCAGTCTCCGGCGTTTTAGCTGCCTTTTTTAAATAATTTATCGACATATTAGTAACCTTAATTTTGTAAGCGCTTACAGTCAGCCTCTAAAAAATGGGGACAACCCCATTTTTTAGATTTCTCCAACAACTACTTGGTATTGTTTGCAAAGTCACGAAGTTTTTTATCAGCATTAACCATCTTCATAAACTCATCCGTGATGTATTCATTTGCAGGTGGGATTGCCTGAATCGCTCCAGTAGATTGCATGAAAGCAGCTATCGCATTAAACCAACCGTCCACTTGCGATGATCCTTTAGAGCTATCCATAATTTTCAACTCTGTTGCCAAGTCATAATTTGGACGAGTATCAAACTCTTTTTTCATTGAAGCTTCTGAAATAGTGACACCACCCTGCTCATAAAACTTCTTCATCATTGCAATTGCTTGCGGCTTATTGGCATTCATCCACTTCCAAGCACGTAAATAAATCGCCAAGAATTTAGCAACATTCTGAGGATTTTCTTTAGCGTAATCGCCACGCACAATTAAAGCGCCCGGAACAAAAGCTCCCCCGTCTTTTCCGGAGCAAATGACTTTAGCCCCTGCTTTCTCTTCAAGGGTATAAATATTTGGAGCCCACAAACCACCAAAATCAGCATTTCCAGAAGACATTGCAGAGATGATCACCCTGCCCCATGTTTTTAATAACAACATCCGTTTTTGCTAGGCCATACTTTTTAAGGCAAGATTGAACGGCGTAGTCGCCAGTAGAGTTGCCAGTAAGAACAATAGTTTGCCCCTTTAGAGACTGAGGATTGGCTGCAAATGCTTCTGCAGCTTTAGGTGTGGCCAATAAGGCATTACCAGCAGACTCATCATTACTGAGGCCAATGGTTTTAATTCCAAATCGCACATAACCTAGCACCGCAGGCACCGAGCCCGTGCCACCTACGTCCCACGATTTGGAGGCCGAAGCAGCAATTTGTGGGACGCCCGCGGGAAAAGTACTGAATTCTGGCTTAAGGCCCAACTCACCCCACCAATTTTTTTCAGTAGCGACAAAGAACGGTAGAGCCCAATACAGGGCTGGTTGATAACTCACTTTAATTTCAGTTAAAGCGGGCTTTGACTGCGCATTCACATTGCCAATGCTCACAGCAGCAAGCATAGTGGCCCCCAAAATACCCGTCAATGACTTTTTCAGTTTCATGCCTATCTCCTTAGACTTTTTCAAAGTAAATTAATGATCAACACCCAGATTTTGCTCCCTGAGCAATTTCCAAATCTGACTACGTAACTGCACAAATGAACTCAAATCCATTACATCTTCGATACGAGAGTATTGATCCCAACCCTCCCTCTCTCTAATTGGCTTAATTTCAATCACATCTCTAATCAAGCCAGGTCTTCTCGACATAACAATTACGCGATCCGCAAGGTATACAGCCTCTTCAACTGCATGAGTAATAAATAAAACTGTTTTTGGATTTTTGCGAGCCAACCTGACAAGCTCCTCTTGCATGACCACTCTAGTTTGCGCATCCAACGCCCCAAATGGTTCATCCATTAAGAGTACCTCTGGCTCTAATACATAAGCCCGCGCAATGGCAACACGCTGCTGCATGCCTCCTGAGAGCTGATGAGGATAAGCTCGCTCATACCCCTCCAAACCCATCAATGAAATTAAACGAGCAGTCTTTTGCTTCTTCTCCTCGGAGCTCATACTCAAAGACTTAAGGCCAAACTCAATATTTTCCTGCACTGTTTTCCAAGGAAATAACGCAAACTGCTGGAAAACAACTGCACGATCTGGCCCAGGCCCCTTTACCTCTTTGCCGCCAACCAATACACGTCCTTTGCTTGGCATCTCCAGGCCAGCTACCATGCGCATACATGTTGTCTTACCGCAGCCCGATGGGCCGACAATCGCAACAAATTCTTTGTCTTTTACAGTTAAATTAATTCCTCCGACTGCTAGAAATTCTTTTCCGCCCTGCTTAAAGCTACGCTCTACTGATTCGAAAACAATATCTGCCATAAATCAAGTTTCTTTATAGTGAACGGCCAATTTTTCAGCCTGCCGTAAAAGTATGTCAATGAATAAACCAATTAGTCCAATTGCAATCATCCCACTCATAACGATGTCGGTTTGAATGCTGGCCTGCCCCTTAACCATCATGTAACCAACCCCACTAGAGGCCACGATTAATTCAGCGCCAACCAATGATTGCCAACCTAGTCCAGCAGAAATTCTGAGGCCGGCAATGATTGATGGAATAGCGGCAGGAAATAAAACTTCAGTCATTAGGCGAAGTTTGCCGGCACCAAGCATTTTTGCTGCCTCAAGATATTTTTTATCGACATGGATTGCACCACGATAGGTATTTATCAATACGGGCGGGAAGGCACCCATAAAAATTACCAATACCGGCCCACCGATGCCTGTACCAAACCAAAGCGCCGCAAATGGAACCCAAGCAATGGGTGCCACAAAACGTATGCTTTCGAAAAAGGGTGTGATCAGTTGATTGGCGTATTTGGATAAAGCCATTAATAAACCCAAAGGAATACCAATGACTACAGCTAAGATAAAGCCATATAAGAAGCGCTGAAAGCTCGAAGTGATGTGAGCCAATAAGGTATATCCAGAGAATGGCTCATTCATTAAATGAATGAATCTCAAAACAACATCATGAGGCGCCGGAAGAAACTGCTTAGGCACAAGACCGAGACCTACCGATAAATACCAAAATCCTATGAAGCTGGCCAACCCCAAGCCAGTCCACAATATATATTCACCCTGATTTAAGCGATCCAATTTTGACATCACACTCTCCAGGGCATTGCATAGCGCTCTGCCTTTGCCAACAGTTGCGTCATTAACCATCCAGAAATTGCGACGCTCATCATTCCAACCAAAATCATTGCAGGATTAATATCTTGAGCGGCTTGATTCAGTATTGAGCCCAGTCCTAAAGTGGCACCCACCAACTCTGCAGCAACCAAAGTGGTCCACGATGCTTGAAGCGAGAGTCTTAATCCGGTAAAGATGAGTGGTAGAGCCCCAGGTATCAGAACCTCTCTGTAATAGGCAAAGCGACTGATTCCCAGCATAGCGGCGGCTTCTTTTTGAGGCACCTCTATGGATCTCACACCAGTGAATGTATTAATTACCGCTGGAACAAACGCGGCAACATAAATCACCATGATCTTGGCAGAATTACCTAGTCCTAACCATACTATGGCTAGAGGAATCCATGCCAATGGCGGAATTGGTCTTAAGGTAAGGAATATAGGATTAACAAACGCCTCAATCTTTTTATTGGCACCCATCAAAATGCCGAGCAAGATACCCAAAGATGAAGATACTAAGAAACCTGAAGTTACCGATACCACGCTTTGAAGAATGTGCTGGTATAGCCTCCCATTGCCGTAACCCTGCATGGCAATAATCTTGAATGAATTCCAAGTTTCAGTTGGCGACGGAAATCTTGCCCCCGAAATAATGCCTGTCCACTCAGTTAGACCAAACCAAGCAAACATAAAAACGGAACAAAATAAAAGAAAGGTTAAAAACTTGCTAAAAATTTCCAATTCCTTATAGAATGAATGCAAATGTAAGCGCTTTCATTCTAACCATAAATCTCATTCAAAATTAACTCGATCCACTGAAATTCACTAGGACTTTCCCTTAGAGCCAGATGAGCAAAATCACAGCGTCAATCACTATCGATCATGTTGCAGCTGCAGCAAAAGTCTCTACCGCGACGGTATCAAGGGCTTTGAATAGACCAGATACTGTTAGCACTGAACTAAAAGAAAAAATTCATAGGGTAATCAAGAAATTAGGATACATCCCGAACGCTGGCGCCCGATCTTTAATGCTAAAGCGCTCCGGAACAATTGGCGCTATCGTACCCACTCTTGATAATGCAATTTTTGCGCAAGGACTAGCTGAGTTTCAACGGCAGCTGAATCAATCGGGACACCAACTATTAGTGGCAAGCAGTAATTATGATCCCGAGATTGAAGCCAATCAAATAACTAACCTACTGACTAGAGGTGTTGAAGGCATTGCGCTTTTTGGAGTTAGCCAACAACGTGAAGCATTAAAGCTACTTAAGACTCGCAGCATTCCATATATACATGTGGGCTCATTATCCGCACCTTATAACGGCTACGCCTCCGGCTTTGATAACCGCGAAGCAATCAAACCTGGGGTACAGCATCTACTATCCCTTGGACACAAGCACTTTGGAATACTGACGGGCATCACAGCCAATAATGATCGAGCCAAAGATCGTGTGGATGGGATTCTTGAGCTTTTAACCGAGAGAAAAATTCAAATCAAAGATAATGTCATTGTTGAATGCCCCTACGATCTTCATGAGGCTCGTCTAGCATTCAAGAAATTACTGCTAAATAACCCTAAAATCACTGCAATCATTTGCGGACAAGACGTCTTAGCGCTTGGGGCACTTCTTGAAGCTCAAAAGCAAGGACTTCAAATTCCAAAAGATTTATCAATTGTTGGATTCGATGACCTGGAAATCTCCCAACACCTTCTGCCAAGTCTAACTACGATTCATATCGATGCCATTGGGATGTGGGCGCAAGCCGCAAATCACCTTATCTCTCAAATTAATAGAGTGGAAAATTTACCCAGAAAAATTAAAGCGAGCGTGAATTTAGTCATTCGTGAATCAAGCTCATCACCCCCAAAGAATTAGGGAGCTTCATAAAAAAACCACCCCGAAGGGTGGTTTAGCTTCAAAAGACAAACGCCAATTAAGCTTGTGCTTGCTCAAACGCAGTCAAAGCATCTGCCGCGTACATTAAAGACGGACCGCCGCCTATATAGGTAGCCATTCCAAGGGTTTCAATCACTTCTTGCCGTGTAGTGCCAAGCTTAACTAAGGCTTGAGTATGAAAACCTAAACAGCCATCACAACGAGCTGCCACACCTAATGCCAACGCAATTAACTCTTTGGTTTTTTTATCCAATGCCCCATCTTTAGTGGCCGCTGCCGCCAAGTCACTAAAGCCCTTCATCATTTCAGGAGCCTCGGCTCTGAGCTTAACCAGAGAGGCCGAGATGTCTTTAGTGATTTGCTTGTAATCTTTTGGCATTTTAATCCCCCCTCATTGATTGAGTTATTACTTGCAGCAACCGCCGCCGCTACAGTCTGAACCAGTGCCGCATGAATTAATACCCAAAACTGGATACAGCGGACAGAATCTAAACAAACCTGTCGCCAAAGGCACAATGCCGATCCAACCCCAAGCACCAACCACATTGCTTGCTGCCAAACCAACTAAAACCAAACCTACTGCGATGCGTAGAACACGATCGATACCACCAACGTTACATTTCATTTGAGACCCCTTTTCTATTTTTTACAAAATTGTTGATACAAAACTTCAATCACTGCTAGAGCTGATTCACTTCCCAGTGAATAAAAAATCTGCTTTCCTTCTCTGCGGGTCTTTACCAGCTTTGATGTTCTTAAGCTGGTGAGGTGCTGAGAGAGCATAGGCTGATGAATGTCTAAAATCTCCTCAAGCTCTCCAACACACTTCTCACCCTGACTAATCTCACAAAGCAACATCAATCGATCACGATGATTGAGGGCCTTCATCAGACGACATGCAGCATCTGCTGAGCTCTTCATCCTCTTGAGGTCAATTTTTTGATCTTTTGTGGCCATATATATTCTGTTTATTTACATTATGTAATTTAACATATTATTTATAAATAAGCAAAGAAAAGCCACCCCGAAGGATGGCTTAAAAGATTTTTTGGAGGTACTACCTAAAGAATGAACTGCTGAATGAACTGCTGAATGAACTACAGCTTCATATTAATCCCATCAAATCCCCTGCTTCAAGCTATATGCATTAATCAAGGCATAAATGCATCTTTTTAGTGCATAAATTCACAGGATTTAAGGAGTGGATTTCTTGATTGCTAGGGGCAAGTCTTTGGTCGTGGCATAAAAAACCACTAATTCAACAGGCTCCACGCCTTGATTAATGCCGTAATGCCACTTTTCAACCATCTCAATAATGGCTTCGCCCTTTTTAAAGGTGCGCTGAATACCGCCTTCTTGAACTACAGTAATTTCGCCGTTAACAACATAGGCAGCGTTAATTGCAGGATGTTTATGAACGGGCAATGCCGTTTGTGGTGGGATAGTAAATTTCATTACCGCAATTTCTGGCGCGCTCGTCAAATAAGAAGGCAATGGGCTACCAGTCCAATCATCGCCACTGCGCACTACCAACTCCGTTACTATCCCGGGGTGACTTTCATCTGCATGAGCTGGAATGACTGAAGCAAAAACGAAAGCAAATAGGGTCAGCGAGAATTTCACCAATCTCATGATGAAATCTTAATGATTTTCTTTGGCGTGATTGATTGAGTATTTAGGGATTTCAATCACCAAATTCTGTTTTGCCACAATGGCCTGGCAAGACAAACGAGATTGGGGATTCAATCCCCAGGCACGATCAAGCATATCTTCTTCATTTTCATCGGGAGGATTCAAGCTTTGAAAGCCTTCTTTCACAATCACATGGCAGGTGGTGCATGCGCAGACCATATCGCAAGCATGCTCAATCGGAATGTCATTCTCCAATAAGGCCTCACAAATCGAAGTGCCTGGAGCAACCTCTACAACTGCGCCTTCAGGACAATACTCACTATGCGGTAGTACGACGATTTGAGTCATGATTCTTTTCTATTGGGATTCAGTTTGAATTGATTTTTATTAAATCTCAGCGACATTCTTACCAGATAAAGCTTTCTGAATGCTGGCGTTCATTCGCTTTTGCGCGAAGTCATCAGTAGCTTTAGCGGCGTGATCAACCGCTTTACGAACTACCGCGCTATCCGATTCTTCATCCAGAATTTTTTGCAAGGTTGCCATCTCTTGATCAATCACTGCTTGCTCTTCTGCATTGAGTAGATTGCGATCGCTATTAAGCGCTGTTTGTACTGCGTCCAGTAAGCGTTGCGCATTTACCTGCTCTTCGCGCAAGGATCTAGAGAGCAAATCTTCTTTAGCAGATGCAAAACCATCTTGCAACATGCGAGTAATTTCTGCATCAGTTAGGCCATAAGAAGGCTTGATGTCAATCGATGCTTTGACGCCAGAGCCCTGCTCAGTAGCGCTAACCGAAAGCAATCCATCGGCATCCACTTGGAAAGTGACGCGAATGCGTGCAGCTCCCGCAGCCATCGCAGGGATACCACGTAATTCAAATTTGCCGAGCGAGCGACAGTCTTGAGCAAGCTCACGCTCACCCTGCACCACCTGAATTGCTAATGCGGTCTGACCATCTTTAAAGGTCGTAAAGTCCTGTGCTCTAGCTACCGGGATAGGCGTATTGCGTGGAATGATTTTTTCTACCAAGCCGCCCATCGTTTCAATACCCAGCGACAACGGAATGACGTCCAATAAGAGCCACTCATCATCTTTGCTTTGGTTGCCCGCCAATAAGTCAGCTTGCATCGCCGCACCCAATGCAACCACTTGATCCGGATTTAAATTGTTCAATGGTTGTGTACCAAACAACTCGCCTACAGCGCGCTGGACATTCGGCATGCGGGTTGACCCGCCCACCATCACAACACCCTTCACGTCTTCAGCCTTCAGGCCAGCATCACGCAAAGCTTTTTTACAAGCCATCAAAGTCTTGGCAACTAGATTCTGGGTAATCTCAAAGAATTGAGCCTGACTAATACCTACATTGACTACCGTCCCATCAGCCAGCGTTTCATGCACGCGCGCTAATGGGTTGTGACTCAATTGTTCTTTGGCATGCTTGCAAGCCTGCAGCAGCGTGCGGTGATCATGAATCGACAGTGGAGGAAGCTTGGCTTGTTCAATCACCCAGCAATACAAGCGATGATCAAAGTCATCACCACCTAAAGCAGAATCACCCCCAGTAGACAGCACCTCAAACACGCCACGACTCATACGCAGTATGGAGATATCAAAGGTACCGCCGCCTAAGTCATACACAGCATAGACACCTTCAGAGGCGTTATCCAAACCATACGCAATAGCTGCAGCAGTAGGTTCATTCAATAAGCGCAGCACTTCAATGCCTGCCAATTTGGCAGCATCTTTCGTTGCCTGACGTTGCGCATCATCAAAATAAGCGGGAACAGTGATAACAGCGCCTACGATTTCATCAGAGACAGAATCTTCCGCCAACTGACGTAAGCGAGCCAAAATTTCTGCGGACACTTCAATTGGACTCTTATCACCAGCAACTGTTCTTAGCTTAAGCATTCCTGGTTGATCAACAAAATCATATGGCGCACTTTCAATATGCTCTACATCTAGCAAACCACGGCCCATGAAGCGTTTGACTGACACAATAGTGTTCTTTGGGTCAAGCACCACACTCTCAAGCGCTTCGAATCCAGCCTGGGTTCTGCCATTGGGCAAATAACGAATCACGGATGGCAATAGTTCACGGCCTTGCGCATCCGGCAAGACCTTGGGTAGTGCATCACGCACAATAGCCACCAAAGAATTAGTAGTGCCCAAATCAATACCCACAGCAATGCGACGCTGATGAGGCGCTAGCGACTTACCGGGTTCTGAGATTTGTAATAAGGCCATAGAAGATAGAGTTTAGCTTGAGCGGGCTAGATTAAGGCTGCAATGGTGTCATCGAGTTCAACTGCAAACTTATCGATAAACAGTAAACCGCGAAGCAGTTCTGCTGCACGCTCATAATTTTTGGCACCATCAATAGCTTGGGCGATTTCAGTCAGAGTATCTGCCTTTGACTCTTCTACCTCAGCCATCAAGGCTTCGAGCGCCGGCAAATCCTCCGCTTGTTCATCAAGGCTTTCACGCCATTCCATCTGCTTCATCAAAAAAGCAGCGGGCATTGCTGTATTGGTTTCCAGCTTGGCATCAACACCATGAAGTTTGCAAAGGTACAAACCGCGTTGAATCGGATTCTTAAGGGTCTGAAAGGCGGTATTAGCCAAGGTTGCCATTTGCATAGCAATACGCTGCTCCGAGTCGCTACCGCGAGCATGGCGATCAGGATGCACTTCCCTCTGAATCGCTAGATACGCCTGATCTAGAGCAGGCAAATCGATGTTGAATTGCTGATTTAACCCAAAGAAGCGAAAGTAATCGTCAGACGCGGAAGGATTCGCCACAACCACACTCATCTTTTACGTTTGGATTTTGAAACTTAAAGCCTTCGTTCAAACCCTCACGTACAAAATCTAACTCTGTACCATCTAAGTAAGCCAGACTTTTTGGATCTACAAATACCTTAATACCGTTGGACTCAAATACTTGATCTTCCGCAGCAGGCTCATCAACGTATTCGAGCTGATATGCCAAGCCAGAGCAGCCTGTTGTACGAACACCCAAGCGCAAACCACAACCTTTACCGCGCTTTTCTAAATTGCGGTTAACGTGTGCAGCTGCTTTGTCGGTTAAGGTGATTGCCATAGTTATGCCTACTTATTTCGCTGGATGCTTTTCTTTGTAATCGGCTACTGCCGCCTTGATCGCATCTTCAGCCAGAATTGAGCAGTGAATTTTCACTGGAGGCAATGCCAACTCTTCGGCGATCAAGGAGTTCTTGATCTCAAGCGCTTGATCCAAAGTCTTACCTTTAACCCATTCGGTTACCAATGAAGAAGAGGCGATCGCAGAGCCACAGCCGTAAGTCTTGAACTTGGCATCTTCAATCACACCCTGATCATTTACGCGAATCTGTAGCTTCATCACGTCACCACATGCGGGTGCGCCAACCATTCCGGTACCTACGCTGTCATCCCCTTTTTCAAAGGAGCCAACGTTACGGGGATTTTCATAATGGTCAATGACCTTTTCGCTATATGCCATGGTATTTCCTCTTTAATTTCTTTTTCTATTTCTTTAGTGTGCAGCCCATTGAATCGTGCTCAGATCGATTCCATCTTTGTACATTTCCCACAGTGGTGATAGCTCACGTAACTTGGCAATCTTTTCCTTCACCAACTTAATAGTAAAATCTACTTCTTCTTCAGTAGTAAAGCGGCCCAAGGTAAAACGAATAGAGCTATGTGCCAATTCATCATTACGGCCAAGAGCTCTTAATACATAAGAAGGCTCTAAAGATGCTGAAGTACATGCTGAACCAGATGAAATAGCCAAATCTTTCAGGGCCATCAACATAGACTCACCTTCAACATAGTTAAAGCTGATATTCAGGTTGTGAGGCACTCGATTGTCCATGTCGCCGTTGACATAAACCTCTTCAATATCCTTCAAGCCATTTAATAAGCGATCGCGTAAGGCGCGGATACGCTTATTTTCTGAGGCCATATCGATACGAGCAATGCGGAATGCCTCGCCCATACCAACAATCTGGTGAACCGCCAAAGTACCAGAACGCATACCGCGCTCATGACCACCACCATGAATCTGGGCCTCAATACGAATACGGGGTTTACGGCGAACAAACAAAGCGCCGATACCCTTAGGGCCATAAGTCTTATGAGCAGAAAAGCTCATTAAATCTACTTTGGTCTTTTCTAAATCAATTTCTACTTTGCCGGTTGCTTGTGCTGCATCCACATGAAAAATAACACCACGTGAACGGCATAATTCACCAATCGCAGGAATATCTTGTACCACTCCAATTTCATTGTTGACGTACATAACTGAAGCCAAAATTGTTCCAGGCTTCATCGCCGCTTCAAGCTGCGCAAAATCAATCAAGCCATTCGGCAATACATCCAAGTAAGTCACTTCAAAACCTTCGCGCTCTAATTCGCGACAAGTATCTAAAGTTGCCTTGTGCTCAGTCTTTACTGTGATGATGTGGTTACCGCGATCTTTGTAGAAATGCGCTGCACCTTTTAATGCCAAATTAATACTCTCGGTGGCGCCACTGGTAAACACAATTTCTCTTGGATCAGCATGAACTAAGAGAGCAACCTCTGAACGCGCCCACTCAACTGCCTCTTCTGCAGCCCAGCCATAAGCATGACTGCGTGAAGCAGCATTACCAAACTGCTCGCGCAGATATGGCAACATTTTGTCGACCACTACTGGATCAATCGGCGTAGTAGCTGAATAGTCCATATACACAGGGAAGTGTTTAGGGCTAAACATAGGAACCGGTTGTTTTGGAAGGTCTTTTGGTGCGTTCATGGTTTATTTATCTATAGGTAATGCTGTTATTAACTTTGTCGCGCCAAGTTGAATACGGAATTCACCAGCGGTAATTTAGGAGCAACATCTTTTTTGGCTGCAAGTGCTGGAGTCGGCTTATCTGCTTTAGCACTTTCAACTTTGATTTTCTTTTGGCGCATATCTTGAATCACAACGCCGCGGCCTTCTTGTTGCTGA